>Ga0102934_1000065_pt1 | contig 53995 bp, 53 predicted proteins | sample SalPonR2_A_D1_MG_FD_78175 | JGI IMG/M metagenome (GOLD analysis project Ga0102934, IMG submission 78175) | Salt pond soil microbial communities from South San Francisco under conditions of wetland restoration - Salt Pond MetaG R2_A_D1_MG | ecosystem: Environmental > Aquatic > Marine > Intertidal... | reverse complement strand
CGCGAAGCCGCCGGCCTGTACGCCCCGCGCGACCCGGCCGAGTCGCCGCAGCGCGAGCTCATCGAACGCTGGATCGCCCGCGACCTTGCTCGGCGCAGGACGCCGGTCCAAGATTAGGGATAAAGCAACGTCTCCCGCCACTCGCCGTCGACCGCGGAAAAACACACCCGCTCGTGCAGCCGATATTCCCGCCCGTACCAGAACTCCACCCGATGGGGATCGACCCGGAAACCCGACCAGTAAGGCGGTCGCGGGATGTCCCGGCCGTCGTACTCGGCTTCCAGCGCCGCGACGCGGTCCAGCAGCTGCTGGCGTGACTCGAGTTCCGACGACTGCAGCGAAGCCCAGGCGCCGATCCGGCTGCCGCGCGGACGCGACTGGAAATACGCATCGGCTTCGGCGTCGGACACCGGGTGGGCGACGCCGTCGATCAGGACCTGTTCCTCGTGCTCGCGCCACCAGAACACCAGGCTGACGTTTGGATTCTCGGCCAGCATCCGGCCCTTGCGGCTGCCGAGGTTGGTGTAGAACACGAAGCCGTCTTCGTCGTGGCCCTTCAGCAGCACGGTGCGCGCCGCAGGACGGCCCTCGGCGTCGGCGGTGGCCAGCGTCATCGCGTTCGGCTCGGGCAACCCGGCCTCGCGGGCGCGGCCGAAGCCGTCGTCGAAGCGCTGCAAAATCTCGTCGTTCAATCGCATGCCAGGAGGGCCTCGTAGCCGCTGCGGAAGTCGGGGTACTGTAGCGCGAAGCCCGTGGCCTTCAGGCGTGCGGCCGATACGCGCTTGCCCTGTCGTGCCGGGGCCTCGGAATCGTGGCTGTGGTCCGGCTCGGGTTGCGGCCCCGGCGCATCCAGCCGCTCGGCCAGCCAGCTCAGCACGTCCCAGCGCGGCGTCGGCGCGTCGTCGCTGGCCAGGTAGACGGGGTCGGGCTCCGGCAGGTGCAGCAGGTGAGCCAGCGCGGCCGCGCAGTCGTCGGCGTGGATCCGGTTGGTCCAGATCGGCGGCTCGCGCCGGCAGGCGACCGGCCCGGAGCGCACGCGCTCGATCAACGCCTCGCGGCCGGGACCGTAGATGCCGGAAAACCGCAGCACGCAGCCGCCGGCGTTGCGGGCGAGCGCCTCGGCCTGCAGCAGGACCTGCCCGTTGAAGCGTTGCGGCGCGGTCTCGGCGTCCTCGTCCACCCATTCACCGGCGTCCTGGCCGTAGACCGCCGTGCTCGAGACGAACAGCAGGCGGTCGGCGCGCACGTGATCGACCAGGTGGCGAAACCCGTCGAGATAGGTCCGTTGGTAGGCGGCCTCGTCTCGCGCATCGGGCGTGGCGGTATAGATGACCGCATCCCAATCGCGCGGCAGCCCGGACAGCGAGGCCGGATCGGAAAGATCGGCCGCGAAGGGCTCCAGGCTGTCGGGCAGACGTTCGACCGACCGCCGTAGTCCGGTGACCTGCCAGCGATCCGGCAGTCGGCCGGCCAGCCGGACGCCGAGATCGCCGCACCCGGCGATCAGCAGCCGACCGCTCACCTCAGGCCGTGGCCGGGCCGGCGCTCGAATCCGGCCCGGGCTCGCTGCCCGACTCGTCATCGTCGGTCGGCGGACCGCCCTTGTCCGGCGGAGGCAGCATCCGCAGCCAGATCAACCAGACGACCAGCGCGTCGAGAATGATCAGGGCCTGCCAGAGGTAGAGGTGGAACCAGTTGAACCAGGTCATGTTCCACTGACCCATGTAGAACAGGCTGATGATGCGGACCAGGTTCAGCCCCTGGATCGCGGCGAAGCCGATCGCGAAGCCGATCAGCTTGTTCTTCAGCGGCGCCGGGAAGGCGAAGATCGCCGCGAACAGGATGATCAGGGCCTCGACGCCGTTGCAGCCGGGCTCGATGCTGACCGCAAACCCGGTCTCCAGGTCGCGGATGACCTTGCCCGCCGACGCCACCCCGGAGTCGAACAATTCGATCAGGTTGACCGAGATCCAGGCCAGGCCTGCGGTGAACGGCAGGATCACGTGTTCCTGGACCGGCTGCAGCACCTCGATGGTGAACAGCGAGACCAGCAGCACGACGAACAGGATGAAGAAGCGGACCATGAGCGGCCTTCCGGTCGAATACGGGACCGATATGGTACCCGCAACCGCGTGCACCTGCCGACGTCATCGGTCCCGGCCGAGCACCGGACACAGCGCGCGGTTCCAGGCCTCGCGCTTGTCCGCCAGCGACATCGCGGCGTGGGCCGGCGAGGTCGAGGGCAGACGGATCCGCGGCAGCGCGCGGTACGGCGCATCGAGCATCGGCAGCACGCGCCGCTGGAAGTCCTGCGCGGCCCGCGCGCCGTTGAGCAGCAAGCGCTCGAGCAGTCGGCAGCGCGCGAACAGCCCGGCCAGGTCGTTGGCCTCGATCGACGCCGGATCGATCCGACTGTCGAGGCTGCCGACGCGCCGGCAGCGACCGATCACGTCCCACACCGCGATTCCCCGGGCACGCAGGGCATCGATGCGCTCGGCATAGGGCGCGTCCGGTGGCTGGCCGATCCAGTCCGAAAGAATCGGCCAGAACGCGTTTCGGGGATGGGCGTAATACCGGGTCTCGTCGAGAGACCGCACGCCGGGCATGCTGCCGAGGATCAGCACACGGGCGCGGGAATCGGCCACGGGGGGCAGGCCCTGCAGGAGTTCATCGGCGGGCGGGGGCGTGCCGGGCATCGAAGTACTGTAGCATTCCGATCACGTACTCCGACCATCGCCCGTACCCCGTCGCCATGCCCGACAACATCTTTCTGATCGGCCCGATGGGCTCGGGCAAGACGACGCTCGGACGCCGCGTGGCTGCCGCACTCGACCGCGAGTTCATCGATCTGGACGAAGAACTGGAACGGCGGTGCGGCGTCGAAGTGGCGGTGATCTTCGAGATCGAGGGCGAGGCGGGTTTCCGCGAACGGGAACACGCGTTGCTGGCCGAGGTCGCGGCTGGCCGAGGTCGCGTGGTGGCGACCGGCGGTGGATCGGTCCTGCGCGAAGACAACCGCGCGCTGTTGCGCGGCAACGGTCTCGTGGTCTGGCTCGACACGAGCGTGGCGCAGCAGCTCAAGCGCCTCGAGCGCGATCGGCGGCGGCCGCTGCTGGCCGCGCCCGACCGCCACGACCGGCTGACCCGGATGGCCGAACAGCGCAACCCGATCTATCGAGGCCTGGCCGACGTGGTGTTCGAGTCGCGCAACCTGCCGCCGCCGCGCATGGCCAAGGCACTGGAAGAGACCCTCAAGGAGCACTGGGCGGAAGACGATGTCCACGATTGAGAAATCAACAATCGAACTGGCTCATGCCGGCGGCACCTGCACCATCGAATGCCGCGCCGGCCTGCTGAACGACCGCGGCGCCTTCGCCGACGCAATCGCTGGCGAGGTACTGATCGTTACCGACCGCAACGTCGCGGCGCATTACCTCGAACGCGTCGAACGCGCGCTGGCCGCGCATCGCCCGGGAACCCTGATCCTTCCGCCCGGCGAGCCGGCCAAGACGCTGGCGAACTGGCATCAGGTGCTCGACGCGCTGGTCGAACGCGGGGCGCAGCGCGACGCCACCGTGGTCGCGCTCGGCGGCGGCGTGATCGGCGACCTGGCCGGGTTCGCTGCGGCCAGCTACATGCGAGGCATCCGGGTCGTCCAGGTGCCGACCACCCTGCTCGCCCAGGTCGATGCTTCGATCGGCGGCAAGACCGGTGTCAACCTGCCGGCCGGCAAGAACCTGGTTGGCGCATTCCATCAGCCGGCGCGCGTGCTGATCGACCCGACCACGCTGGCCACGCTGGACGGTCGCGAATTCCGCGCCGGACTGGCCGAGGTGGTCAAGTACGGCGCCATCCGCGACGCCGCCTTCCTCGACGCGCTCGAGGCCGACACGCCGGCGCTGCTCGATCGCCAGGCCGAACCGCTGACCGCGGCAATCCTGCGCGCGGCCCGGCACAAGGTCGAAGTGGTCGCCGCCGATGAGCGCGAGGCCGGTCAGCGCGCGCTGCTGAACTTCGGCCACACCTTCGGCCACGCGCTGGAGGCCGAAACCGGCTACACCCGGTTCCTGCACGGCGAGGCCGTTGCCATCGGCATGGCCCAGGCTGCCACGCTCGGCGCCCGGCTCGGCGAACTCGCCGAGACCGAAGCCGACCGCCTCGTCGCACTGCTCGAACGGCTGGAACTGCCGACCCGGCGCCCCGACGACGTCGATCCCGACGCGCTGGCGGCCCGGATGCGGCTCGACAAGAAGAATCGCGACGGCCGGGTCCGCCTGGTCCTGCTCGACGCACTCGGTCGCGCCCGGGTGCGCGACGATGTCGCCCCGGAACGGATCCTGGAGGTCCTGCACACATGAACGACTCGAATCCCTCGCCGCGCCACGACAGCCGGTTTCTCAAGGCGCTCCGACGCGAGCCGGTCGACCGCACGCCGATCTGGATGATGCGCCAGGCCGGTCGCTATCTTCCCGAATACCGCGCGGTGCGGGCGAAAGCCGGCGACTTCCTGACCCTGGCCGGCACCCCGGAACTGGCCTGCGAGGTCACGCTGCAGCCGATCCGGCGCTACGGATTCGACGCGTCGATCCTGTTTTCCGACATCCTGATCCTGCCGCACGAGATGGGGCTGGGTCTGCACTTCGTCAGCGGCGAAGGCCCGCGCTTCCACCGCCCCCTCGAATCGGTCTCGGCCATCGAGAAGCTGCCGCGGCCGGACCCGAACGAGGCCACGCGCTACGTGATGGACGCGGTACGGATGATCCGTGACGAGCTGCCGGAGACCACACCGCTGATCGGCTTTGCAGGCAGCCCGTGGACTGTGAGCACCTACATGATCGAGGGCGGCAGCAGCAAGACCTTCTCCCGCGCCAAGCGCCTGCTGCTGCAGCATCCCGACGCCGCCGACCGGCTGATGACCCACCTGGCCGAGTCCACCGCCGACTACCTGATCGCCCAGGTCGCCGCCGGCGCCGATGCGCTGATGGTGTTCGACAGCTGGGGCGGCGCGCTGTCGCCGGAGTTGTTCCAGCGGTTCTCGCTGGCGAGCATGCGCCGCATCGTCGAACGGGTGCAGGCCGAATGTCCGGACACCCCGATCATCCTGTTCGCCAAGGGCTGCGGCAGCCAGCTCGAAGCGCTGGCCGACACCGGCTGCCAGGGACTGGGCGTGGACTGGACGACCTCGCTGGCCGATGCACGGGCACGGGTCGGCGAGCGGGTCGCACTCCAGGGAAATCTCGATCCGACCGTTCTGACCACCCGACCCGACGTGATCGAGCGCGAGACCCGCAAGGTCCTGGCCGATTTCGGCGACGGACCGGGCCACATCTTCAACCTGGGCCACGGCATCACGCCGGACGTCGACCCCGACCACGTGACGGTGCTGGTCGAGACCGTCCGGCAGGCGAGCTCTACGGCGAGCGACTGAACCGCAGCGAAAGCAGTGCGCCAACCAGTCGGGACTCGTTGAGCGGCGCGCGCAACCAGGTCTCGCCGGCCTCGGGTTCGGCCGACAGGCACAGGCGCGCGCACCCGGCCGCCCGCGCAGCCTGGATCGGCGCCGGGTCGGCCACACCGGCCGGACCGTGAATCAGGACGTCGACCTGCCGCCACCCGGCCGGGCCAGCCGGCAGATCGACCATCCGGAATCCCCAGCATCGCCCAAGCCAGGACAGCACCCGGAGTTCCGGCGCCGGCAGGTCGGCCGCCACCCGCAGCCCGCGCAGCAGCGCCGAGCCGGACCGGGGCGCCGCATCAACCTGCAGCACCGGCCAATCGATGACGAAACGCGTGCCGCCGAAGCGGCGATTCGCGACCTCGAGCGTGCCGCCGGTGGCCGCGACCAGCCGACGGCAGATCGCCAGCCCGAGCCCGGCACCGCCCGCCCGCCGGGTCAGGGCCGACTCCAATTGCTCGAACGGCCGGAACAGCCGTTCGCGCGCCTCGTTCGGAATGCCCGGCCCGGTATCGGACACCGAGCACACCAGCCGTCCGGGCCGGCCCGGACGGGCCTCGACATCGATCCCGCCCGAATCGGTGAACTTGATCGCGTTGCTCAACAGATTGCCGAGCACCTGCGCCATCCGGCCCTCGTCGCCGAAGCCGGCCGCCGGCAACCCGGGGTGCACGCGGAACCGCAGGGCCAGTCCCTTGGAATGCGCATTGGGAGCGTGCAGGTCGACCACCCGCTCGAGCATCGGAATCAGTTCGAACGGGGCGTGATCTACGTCCAGCGCACGCGCTTCGATCCTCGAAAGATCCAGTGACGCGTCGAGCAGACTGCGCAGCTGTTCGGTCGAACGCGACAGGGTGCCGACGATCTCGGCCTGTTCCGGGGCCAGCTCGGTTCCGCGCAGCAGCGCAAGCATGCCGCCGAGGGCATGAAGAGGCGTGCGGATTTCGTGGCTGACCGCGGCCACGAACTCCGACTTGGCGGCACTGGCGTCGGCGGCCTTGTCGGCCAGCTGGCGGCCCTGGACCAGCAGCTGCGAGTGGTCAAGCATCTGACTGGCGGTGGCCTGCAGCAGGGCCAGACGACCCCGGATTTCCGGTGGCAGCGGCGAGCCGGATCGTTCCACGCTCAGCTCGGCCAGGTCGCCCGCCTCGCCGCTGAGCCGAATGCGATCGGCCGGCCCCATCGGCTGGCCATGCACGATGGCCGGGGTCGCGGCCAGGGCCGGGTGGAGGAAGGTCATCCGGACCCACGATGCACGCGTGAGCTGCGCGACCAGCTCCACGACGGCACGACCCAACGCCGTGGGTTCAAGGCTCCGCGTCAGCCGGCCGAGCGCGCGCCGCTGGGCATCGACGAGTTCGCGCTGGTTGCGGGACCGTTCGCGCAGCTCACGACGGCGACGGCGTCGTCGGCCGGTCGTCAACACGAACGCGAGCACCGCCAGACCGGCCGTCAGGTAGGCCAGCCAGGCGGACCGACTCCGCCACGGCGGCGATGCAACGACGACCTCCACGGCGTCGCCGTCCCGGTTCCACAGGCCGGCGGCATTGGCCGCCTGGACTTCGAACCGGTACCGGCCCGGCGCCAGGTTGCCGTAGTAGCGCCGATCGCCGGCTTCGAGCTCGGACCATCCCGGGTCCCAGCCTTCGAGGCGCAGCCGCGCCCGATTGCGCGCCGGGTTGAGGAACGACAGCGTCGCGAATCCGAACTCGATCGAGTTTTCGTTCCAGGCCAGGTCGATGCGGTCCGCCCCGCCCGGGTGGAGCTGCCATTGTCGATCGCCGGCACGTATGGAGGTGATATGCACCGGCGGCGGTCGCAGAGCGCGGTCGATGCGGGACGGATCGACCAGCAGCACGCCGTCGCGGCTGGCCGCCGCGAAGCGGCCGTTCGGCAGGGCTGCGGCCGCGTCCGATGCAAAGCGCATGGCCGGCAGGCCCTCGCGTTCGGAGAACACCCGGAAACGGCGGGATGCCGGATCGAGCCGCGCAAGACCGGTCGTCATCAGCAACCAGATCGAGTCGTCGGCGACCAGCAGCCTCTGAATCCGGCCCGGCGGCAGTCCGTTGCCGGCCACGAACCGTTCCCGGACGACCAACCGGCCGTTGCCGACCGAATGCCGACGCAGCTCGGAATCGCCGGCCAGCCAGAGTTCATCGTCGTGGAACAACCAGGCATGGTTCGAGCCGCGGTCCCGCACGTGGACCGGCTCGAACGAGCCGGACGCGTTCAGGCGAGCGATCGTCCGCGTGCCCAACCACCACCATTCGCCGTCGGGACCCCGACGCAGGTCGAGAAGCTGCGTTTCCGCACCGGACTCCTCGCTGCCGGCACCTTCCGATCCCTCCGCGGACCGAGCGTGCCCGGAGGCGATCGACCAGCGATCCAGGACCTGCCCGGCCGCATCGATCCGAAGCAGCTCGGCTTCGGTGCCCAACCAGTACCGGCCCGTCTCGGCCGGTTCGATGAAGCGGAACAACGGCCGCTTGCGCGAGTCGATTCCGTACTGATGATCGACCTGTCCCTGTTCCGGCCGAAAAAGCAGCAGGGAATGGTCGGTCAGCAAGCGCAGGCCATCCGGGCCGGCCACCAGGTCGCGCAGATCGGCCGTCCCCGAAATCGCTTCACGCGTATGCAGCGGTCCCAGTTCGCCTTCGCTCGAAAGGCGGCGCAGACCGCGTCCGGAGTCCAGCAGCCAGAGGCCGCCCGCGCGATCGGCCTCGATCGCAGTCAGGTGAAGCAGCGGGCCGTCGCCCTCGTCGATCGGTACGCTGCGAAAACCTCGCCAGGCCGGCGACAGCCGGGCGATGCCGCGTCCGCTGGTGCCGATCCAGACCCCGCCTTCGCTGTCCACACGCAGCGCAGGCACCAGGACGCCGCGAATCGCGTCGCTCGCGGTGGATCGGGTGTCGGCCTGCACGACGACCTCCGGCTCGGGCGCGCGATCGGCCCAGCGCAGGATCCGGTCGGACTCGGCGAACCAGGGATTGCCATCGGCGGCCACGGTCAATGCCGTCACCGAAGCCTCGGTTCGTGCCCACTGATCCAGCGCCCAGCCGGCGGGGCTTCGTTCGAACCGGTGCACGCCATGCATGCCCGCAGTCACCAGACGGTTCCCGTCGACCCAGTCGAAGGCCAGCGCGGTCTGGGGCGGCACGGGCTTGCCCTCGACGTCGACGACCGGCTCGAAGCGAGGACGATCGATGGACTTGGTCTTGTACAGCCGGGTCAGCGTCAACAGCCACAGGCCACAGTCGGGTCCGGACCGGAGTTCGAGGTTGAACCCATCATCCGGCACGCCGTTCTGGCCGTGGACGAACGACACCACCGCGCCGGATTCCGGATCGACCCGCGCCACTCCACCGCGCGCGAACGCGATCCAGATGGCGCCATCGCACGCCTCGGCGATCGACCAGATGTAGCGCCCCGTAAGTTCGCCGCCGGCGGCCCGGGTCGGCCAGTAGCCGGTCACTGCGAGGTCCTCGATCCGCACGAGCCCCTGATCGGAGACGCCGGCCCAGATCGCGCCTTCGCTGGCAGCGTAGAGACTCATGATGTTATTGCCCGGCAACGACGTCGGATCTTCCGGGTCGTGCCGGAGCACCCGGAGCCTCTGCCCTTCATGCCGGACCAGGCCGCCGCGGGTGGCGATCCACAAGTAGCCGTCGCGGTCCTGCACGATGGCCTCGACCGACTCGCTCGGCAGACCATCGGCGGCAGTCAGGAACGACACGGCCGGCGGTGCGACCACGGCATCGATGCGTTCGTCGCTCGGTTCGAGGGTCGCCCGCGACGGTTCGCCAACAGCGATCGCCGCGGCTGCGAGCAGGCAGACGCGTATAATCCCCATGATTCCCAATCCCAACGCCTGCGTCGAGGATACCCAAACGCCGCCGTGTCTTCCAGCCGGCGCACCGGCCATCCGGACAGAGGGCGTCGCGCGCCGATGACCGAACACGATCTTCCCGAGTTCCAGGTAGTCCCGACCTTCGCGGTTCCGTTGATCTTCTGCCACCTCGAGAATCACGAAGCGCTGCACGACGAGCTCAAGACGCTGTTCGCGAGGGTCGAAGCCGAGGGCAACAAGTTCCGCAACCCGGAACCCTTCGTGACCCGCAACGATGCGCTCTACGAGAGCAACTTCACGCTGTTCGACTGGCCGCAGCCCTGCGTGCAGAAACTGCGCCAGTTCTGCCTGAAGAATCTGTACCGCGCGATCGGCGAACTGAACGGCTACGACATGGCAATGCTGCAGCGCATGCATATCGCAACCGAGTCCTGGTTCCACACCACCCGCCAGGGCGGGTTCTTCGGTGCGCACAACCATCCGATGCACTCCTGGTCGGGCGTCTACTGCGTCCAGCACGATGGCGACGACCCGGACAGCACCAGCGGACAGCTGACGTTCATCAACCCGCTGGCAGCGATGACCACCTTCATCGACACGGCGATCTCCAACCTGCAGCCGCCGTACAACCAGGGGATGCGCCGCTACCGACTGCAACCGGGACAGCTGGTGCTGTTCCCGTCCTGGCTATTGCACGAGGTAAGTCCGTACGAGGGCGACACGCAGCGGATCACGGTGGCGTTCAACGCCCGCTTCAAGCTGGCCGGCGCGCAGCGGGCGCAAGTGCCGCATGCCTGAAGGCCTGCCCCGCCCCTTCGCCCGGCACAGCCGGCCTCCCACAGGCCTTTGATCTGGCGACGGCGGCGAAGTCAACTGTTGGAGGGCGCTTGCGCGCGAACTGACTCGGCCACCCTTCGCCCGCAAGCGGCCTCCAACAGCCGATCGGGCCGATGCCGCGCCAGGCTCGACTGTGGGAGGGCCGATTCCGCGCGAACCGGCCGGGCCACCCTTCGCCTGCAAGCAGCCTCCAACAGCCGGTCGGGCCGATGCCGCGCCAGGTTCGACTGTGAGAGGGCGGATTCCGCACGAACCGGCCGGGCCACCCTTCGCCCGCAAGCGACCTCCAACAGACCCCAGTCCGGCGCCGGCGATGAATCCGTCTGTTGGAGGGCGCTTGCGCGCGAATCCGCCGGGTCTCCCTTCGCCCGGCACAGCCGGCCGCCCACGGGCTCGGTTCAGTCGCCTTCGGCAGTCCGGGCTTTCGAAAACAGGAAGCGATGTCCGACCGCATGGGTTCCGCGATAGGTCAGCGGGCCGTGCTCGTCCAGGACCAGCCCGGCGCGTTCGAAGTGGCCGGCGAACTGCTCGGGCGATTGCAGCAGCCGGTGGACGCCGAGCATCTGGTCGAGCCGGGAGCGGCCATCCTCGAGTTGCTCGACAGCGTCGATGACGGCGGCGCGTTGGGCCTGGAGTTGCGCGCTCGTCCAGCGCGCGGCCTGGCCGGTCAGGCCCAGCACGTAGGCGAACAGCGGTGACGCGGCCGCGTTCGGCTGCCTGCGGATCGCGGCATCGATCTCGGCCAGCGCCTGCTTGAATCCTTCGGCGTCCAGCGAACCGGCACGCCATGCGTCCGCTCGGTCGAACAGGCCGGCTTCGACCACGGCCTCGTACTGCGCCAGCTCCTGCTCCATGGTCGACCGCATCGCGCTGTCGGTCGCATGCGTGATCAGCGCCAGCCGGCCGCCGGGCCGGAGCAGTCGCGCACACTGCCGGGCCGCCGCTTCGGGGTCGCAGTACTCGATGCCGTACTGGCTGACGATGAGGTCCTGGCTGGCGTCGCCGAGCGCGATGTCTTCGAAGGGTCGGGTTCCGACGAAGCGGATCCGCTCGATGAACGCGGCCAGCGCCGGAAAACGCTGCACGATTCGAGCCGGCTGGATGTCGGCAAGGTCGACGGCCGTGATCCGCGCCGTTCGACCGAGCTGGGCCAGAGCCTCGGCGATCAGCAGCGCGACCGCACCGTTGCCGGTGCAGACGTCCAGGACCTGGCCGCCCTCGGGAATCCCGGCAGACCGCGCCTGCCAGAACGCGAGGATCTCGCCGTCGTAGTTGGCGCGGAAGTCCTCCGGCAGTGACGTCAGCGCCCCGCTGGCCCAGTAGCGGCTCCAGCTCCGGCGGCGGAGGTCGTTGTCAGTCGCGGTCATGGGGTGGGGATCGCCGTCGGAAGAGGAAGAGGAGGATAGCAAGGGGGGCGGTCCGGCGCTGGCGGTGCAGTGACTGCGGGAGAGCAGATTCCGCGTGAACCGGGCGGGTCGCCCTTCGCCCGCGAGCGACCTCCAACAGGTCTTCGATCCGGGGCCGGCGACGGGTCCGACTGTTGGAGGGAGCTTGCTCGCGAACCGGGCGGGTCGCCCTTCGCCCGCGAGCGACCTCCAACAGGTCTTCGATCCGGGGCCGCTAAAGGATTCGGCTGTGGCAGTGCGAACGCCTTGCAAATCCCCTAAAAGGAAACGGCCCGGAAGGCCGGGCCGTTTCGTGGTGCTGCTTTCAGCCGTGTGAACGAACTACACGACGGGCCAAGCGGAACTTAGAAGCTCTGCTTGTACCGGACGTACGGGATACGACCGTAACCGTCGTACAGGCTGAAGTTGAAGCCGCGACCTTCCCCGTTGTCGAGGACCGGATCCTTGTTGGCGACGTTATCGACGCCGACGGTGATCTGGCCGTTCCACGGGGTGTACCAGTTGGCCTGCAGATCGTGGGTGGTCCACGACGGCAGCGGGCCTTCGTTACCCAGCGAGTTGTTCTGGTCATCGATGTAGTTCATGACCCAGGCAAACGCGAAGTCGCCGATCCGGTACTCGGAGTTCAACGCAGCGCGCCAGCGCGGCAGACCGACGTTACCGGCCACGTTGACGCCGGCATCGGTCTCGAACACGCCCGTGTAGGTACCCTGAGCGTCGACGCGCAGGCTGCCCAGCTCGCCGAAGTTCCAGTTACCGCGCAGGTTCACGTCGAAGCCTTCGGTGTCGATCGTACCCAGCGACGCGAAGCCGCGCTGCAGGCCGACGATCTGGCCGCTGTCCGGGTTACGGACCAGGCCGAGACCCACGCCCGGATCCGGCAGCGTGGTGCCAACCGGGAAGTTCGACAGACCCGGCGGGCAGTTCTGCTGGGTTCCGGCCAGGCAGTTGATGATCTGCTGGGCGCCGATACCGGCCACACGATCGGTCACTTCGATCTTCCACCAGTCCACGGAACCGGACAGCCACTCGAACGGCTCGAAGGCCGCGCCGACGTTGAACTGCTCGGACTTCTCGGCATCCAGGTCGGGGTTGGCGATCACGAAGCCGTTGATCTGGACGGCCTGGGTCGGCGGGACGCCGAAGGCGATAGCCGTGGCCTCGTCGACGACCGAATCGGCGGAGAACGACGGACGGGCCGACAGGATGTCGAGCGTCGGCGCACGGAAGCCTTCACCCCAGGACGCGCGGAGCGTCAGGATATCCAGCGGCTGGTAACGCAGCGCCAGCTTCGGGGAAACGGCGTCGCCGAAGTCGCTGTAATCGTCGTAACGCAGCGCGCCGGACAATTCCAGGTTCTCCAGGATCGGCACCAGGACCTCACCGAAGACCGCCGTCAGGTCGCGGCCGCCGGACGCGGAGTTGCCCGCCGAACCGGTGATGTTGCCGTTGGCCTGCAGATCGTCGTAGATGTCGCGGTAGTCTTCTTCGCGGTACTCGGCACCGAAGGCCACACCAACCGTACCGGCCGGAAGGTCGAACAGGTCGGTGGCGGCGTTGGCGTAGAACTCCTTGGCCAGGTAGTTCGCGTCACGACCGATGGTCGCGGTGAACGACTGCAGCGTTTCCTGCGGAACGTTGAACGGGTCGTAGATGTTGTACGCGCCGCTGGTGATCTGCGGCTGCGCCAGTGCCGACACGATGTAGTTCCGGCCCACTTCGGTGTACTGCGACTCGGTGCGGCGCATGCCGAACTCGACGTCGAAGTTGCCGATGCGGCCCTGGGCGCCCAGGTCGATGTCGTACAGCTGGGCATCCGTCGACGTGTCACGCGGGCCATTGGCCGCGAAACGGTGCGTCAGAAGGACGATGTCGTCGGCCACACCCTGGTAGGTGTCGAAGAACGGGTTCAGACCGCCCGCGCTCGGCGGGGTAGCCGGATGGTTCGGCGTGCCCGGCTCGAGGACGATGGCGCCAAAGCCACCCACCAACCACGGCGACGACGGAACCGGCGCATACCGGCCGAACGACTTGACGCGGTTGACCTGAGCGTTCATGAACACGCTCCAGTCGGCGTTGATGTCGAAGCGCGAGCGCGTGAACAACGACTCGTTGCGGGTCGCGGCTTCGTCGGCCGAGACCAGCGTGAAGTCGTACAGGCACTGTCCGCCCGAGCTCAGCGAGAAGCCCGGACCCGTGCAACCGGCCACGTTGCCCGGACCACCGTTCGGTCCCTGGCCGCCCAGGAAGCTGAAGCCGGAGGTCAGGAAGTTGTTCGAGAAGATCGACGCGCCACCGCGCGACCACGGACGATCGGCCGCGAAGATGATCTCGCGCTCGTCATAGGACGCACCGACCATGATCTGGCCGCGGTCGCCCGAGATGCCGAAGATCGCGGAGGCTTCGTCACGGTCGCCGCCGGCGCGCTTCGGATCCGAAGTGCCCCAGGTCAGTTCGGCACCGGAGAAGTCCTTGCGGGTGATGATGTTGATCACACCGCCGATGGCGTCGGAACCGTAGATGGCCGATGCACCGTCGGACAGGATTTCGATCCGTTCGACAGCGGCCAGCGGGACGGCGTTCAGGTCCTGGCCGGCACCGGTGTTCGGTGCGACCGGCGCACGCTTGCCGTCGATCAGGACCAGCGTACGACCGGAACCCAGCGCACGCAGCGAAACGCCTGCGAAGGACTGGGCGGACGAGCCGGACTGCGGACGGAACGAACCGGCGCTGTTGAACGGGGTATCACGAAGCAGGTCGGCGACCGAGGTCTTGCCGGAGAACTCGATCTGCTCGCGGTCGATGACCGTGACCGGGAGCGCGCCTTCGATGTCGGTCCGCGAAATACGCGAACCCGTCACCTGGACGCGGTCGAGGTCTGCTGCTTCCTCGTCCTGGGCGAAAGCCGGGGCGGCCGTCGCTGCCAGGCCGGCAACCACGCCCGCGCCGAGCGCGTAGTGGATTGCCGCAGCAAGTGGATTACGAATGTCTTTCATCTAAGACTCTCCATTTTGTCTTGATTTATCGCTTTCGATACATGTATCGACGGCATGTCGATGGACTGCGCCGAAGCCGCCCCCGACCCCGGCGGATCAGGACGGCTTTGGATCGTCCAGTGGCGAGCATAGCACCGTTGTTTTGGAATGAAAAGGTTTCGTTAAGGCGCGATGACACCCGGGGTTTCGGCACTCACTTCCACCCAAGACACTGACCTGCCGAGCGATTTTGAAGCGCTCGCATCGGCCGGCGCGACGCTCAGCCCGCGTCGAGCGTCGCCCGGACCTCGCGCACGACCCGCTCGACGGTCAGGCCGAAGTGGCCGAACAGCTCATCGGCCGGGGCCGACGCGCCGAACGTATCGATGCCGACGACGCGACCGTGATCGCCGACCAGCCCCCGCCAGTAGCCCGTCACACCGGCCTCGACCGCCACCCGCGCGCGCAACTCGTCGGGCAGCACGGCGGTGCGCCATTCCATCGGCTGGGCGAGGAAACGCTCGGGATTCGGCATGGAAACGACCCGGACGGCCATGCCGTCGGCGGCCAGCGCCTCGGCCGCCTCGACGGCCAGCGCCACCTCGGAGCCGGTCGCGATGATCACCGCATCCGGCGCATCGCCGCCGTCGCGGAGCACGTAGCCGCCGCGGGCCACTGCTTCGAGCTGATCGGCGCTGCGCGGCTGGTGATCCAGGGCCTGGCGGGTCAGGACCAGCGCGGTCGGACCGTTGCGACGCTTCAGCGCCGCGCGCCAGGCCGCCGCGGTCTCGACCTTGTCGCACGGCCGCCAGACCTCGAGGTTCGGAATCATCCGCAGGCTGGCGACGTGCTCGACCGGCTGGTGGGTCGGGCCGTCCTCGCCGAGGCCGATGGAGTCGTGCGTGTAGACGTGAATCGCGCCGGTCGGGATCAGCGCCGACATACGCACCGCGTTGCGCGCGTAGTCGGAAAACACCAGGAACGTGCCTATATAAGGAATGAACCCGCCGTGCAGGTGCAGGCCGTTGGCGATCGCGGTCATGCCGAACTCCCGCACGCCGTAGTAGATGTAGTTGCCGTCGGCCGGGCGCTCCATGATGTCGACGCTGCCGGACCAGTCGGTATTGTTGGATCCGGTCAGGTCGGCCGAACCGCCGAGCAGTTCCGGCAGCATCGGCCCGAAGGCGTCCAGGCTCATGCCCGATGCCTTGCGTGTGGCGACCCTGGCGTCATCACCCTGCATTCGCTCGAGAATTCCTGCCGCCCGGTCACCGAAGTCCTCGGGCAGTTCGCCCCGCATGCGGCGCTCGAATTCGACTGCGGCCTCGGGATGCGCGTCGCGGTAGCGATCCAGCAGCGCGTTCCACTCGGCTTCCATCACCGCGCCTCGCTCACGCGCGTCCCACGCGGAACGAATTTCATCGGGAATCTCGAACGGGCCGTGGTCCCAGGCCAGCGCCTTGCGGGTGGCCGCGATCTCCTCTTCGCCCAACGGCGAGCCGTGCGTTTCGGCCGTGCCCTGCTTGTTCGGCGAGCCGAACCCGATCGTGGTCCGGCAGCAGATCAGCGTCGGCCGGTCGAGATCAGCGCGCGCGTCGTCGATCGCCGCCTGGACGGCCTCGGAATCGTGGCCGTCCACCGCCTCGATGACCTGCCAGCCGTAGGCACGGAACCGCTCCGGCGTGTTGTCGGTGAACCAGCCCCGGGTCTCGCCGTCGATCGAGATTCCGTTGTCGTCGTAGAACACCACCAGCTTGCCCAGCTGCCAGGTCCCGGCCAGCGAGCAGGCCTCGTGCGATACGCCCTCCATCAGGCAGCCGTCGCCGACGAAGACCCAGGTGAAGTGATCGACCAAATCGTAGTCGTCGCGGTTGAAGCGAGCAGCCAGCAGTTTCTCGGCCAGCGCCATGCCGACCCCATTGGCCAGCCCCTGCCCCAGCGGTCCGGTCGTGGTCTCCACGCCCGGGGCTTCGCCGTATTCCGGATGCCCCGGGGTCGGCGAGTGCAATTGCCGGAAGTTCTTCAGATCGTCCAGGCTCAGGTCGTAGCCACTCAGGTGCAGCACCGAGTACAGCAGCATCGAACCGTGCCCGTTCGAGACCACGAAACGATCCCGATCCCACCACGACGGATTGGCCGGGTTGTGCTTGAGCGTATCGTTGTAGAGCACCTCGGCAATGTCGGCCATGCCCATCGGCATGCCGGGATGGCCGGAGGCGGCGCGCTGGACGGCGTCCATGGACAGAGCGCGGATGGCGTTGGCGAGCGTGCGGCGGGAGGGGCGAGCTGCAGACATCGATCTTCCTGGCTGAAATGGGTGGGTGCGGACGGGGCGCGCGTCCTGCGCATTCTAGCCGAAGCGCCCACCCCGCGAACCGGGAAACCAGCCCGTCTTGTCCGGCGGCGGCGGAACACGTTATACTTGACCGGATTTGTCGAGCGGCCTTGCCGATACGACGGATCGAACAACAGAAATCAACCGGACGGACTTCGGCCCGACCGGAAAACGACACACGCATTCCGTCACGTTCGGCGGGGTTGCCGGTTCGGCACGTCGCTCGCGAGAGCGCCCCGACCGGTCGCCGGATGGGGAATGCGGAGGCCTAAACCGAACGGACGCGACCTGGACGCACGCATCGACGTGCCCGGCCGTCCGGACAACGAGGAAATCCACATGCCCAACGTCACCATGCGCCAGATGCTCGAAGCTGGCGTGCATTTCGGTCACCAGACCCGCTACTGGAACCCGAAGATGGAACCCTACATCTTTGGCGCCCGCGGCAAGATCCACATCATCAACCTCGAGCGCACGCTGCCGATGCTCAAGGAGTCACTGGACTTCCTGAGCCGCATGGCCAGCAAGCGCGGCACCATCATGTTCGTCGGCACCAAGCGCGCTGCCGGCCAGGCCGTCGCCGAGGAAGCCGCCCGCTGCGGCATGCCCTATGTCTCGCACCGCTGGCTCGGCGGCATGCTGACCAACTTCCGGACGATCCGACAATCCATCAACCGCCTGAAGGAACTCGAGGCGATGGAAACCGACGGCAGCTTTGACAAGCTGGTCAAGAAGGAGGTCCTGGAGCTGACCCGCGAGCGCGACCGTCTCGAGCAGAGCCTGGGCGGCATCAAGAACATGAACGCCCTGCCGGACGCGATGTTCGTCATCGACATCGGCCACGAAGATATCGCCATCGCCGAGGCCCGCAAGCTCGGCATCCCGGTCGTCGCCGTGGTCGACACCAACCACAACCCGGACCTGGTCGACTACGTCATTCCGGGCAACGACGACGCGATCCGCTCGGTTCGCCTGTACGCCCAGCTGGCCGCAGACGCCGTGCTGGAAGGCAAGGCTTCGGTGCCGCAGGTCGGCGGCGACGACGACGAGTTCGTCGAGCTCGACGCCGAGGGCAACCCGGTCGAATCGGCCGCGCCGGCCAAGAAGAAGACCGCCAAGAAGGTCGCCAAGAAGACCACCAAGAAGGTCGCCAAGAAGGTCGCCAAGAAGACGGCGAAGAAAGCCGCCAAGAAAGCCGCGGCCAAGGCCGACGAGGCGCCGGCTGAGGCGAAGGCCGAGGAACCGGCCGAGGCGAAAGCCGAAGCACCGGCTGAAGCAAAGGCTGAAGCAAAGGCCGAAGCACCGGCTGACGCACCTGTGAAAGAGAAGGCAGCCGACGACGCTGCCGACAACGAATCGGAAAGCAAGGACGAGTCATGAGCATCACTGCATCCCTGGTCAAGGAACTCCGCGAGCGCACCGGCGCCGGCATGATGGAATGCAAGAAGGCGCTGGTCGAGACCGACGGCGACCTGGACGCGGCCATCGAGCACCTGCGCAAGAGTGGCCTGGCGAAGGCCGACAAGAAGGCCGGGCGCGTGGCCGCCGAGGGCGCGGTCATCGCTGCCGGCAACGAAGGAAACGCCGTACTGGTCGAAATCAACTGCGAGACCGATTTCGTCGCCAAGGACGACAACTTTCTGGGCTTCGCCAACCGGGTCGCCGAGCTGGCGCTGGAAACGGGCCATGACACCGTCGAATCACTGAGCGGTACCGTGTTCGGCGACGGCGACAGTATCGAGGACCGTCGCCAGCAGCTGGTCGCGAAGCTGGGCGAGAACATCCAGATCCGTCGCATCGCGCACATGTCGATCGACGGCGGCACCATCGGCCACTACATCCACGGCGGCCGCATCGGCGTGCTGGTCGGCCTGACCGGCGGCGACGACGCGCTGGCGCGCGACATTGCCATGCACGTGGCCGCGCTGAACCCGCAGTACGTCGACGAGGACACCGTCCCGGCCGACGTTCTCGAGCAGGAAAAGGCCATCCTCAAGGCCCAGGCCCAGGACTCGGGCAAGCCGGCCGAGATCATCGAGAAGATGATCACCGGCCGCCTGCGCAAGCACCTGGCCGAAATCACGCTGGTCGGCCAGCCGTTCGTCAAGGACGGCGACCAGACCGTCGGCAAGCTGCTCAAGAGCGCCGGTGCCGAAGTGGTCGGCATGGTCCGGCTGGAAGTCGGCGAAGGTATCGAGAAAGAAGAGTCCGACTTCGCGGCCGAAGTCATGGAACAGGCCCGCGGCGGCTGATCCGGACGTGGCCGACCCCGCCCGATATCGCAGGATTCTGCTCAAGCTCAGCGGCGAAGCGCTGCTGGGCAAGCAGGACTACGGCGTCGACCCCGAGGTCAGTTCGCGGATCGCCCGTGAAGTGGCCGAGGTCGTACGCGACGGCGTCCAGGTCGGCATCGTGGTGGGCGGCGGCAACATCTTCCGCGGCGCCGGGCTGGCTTCGGCCGGCATGGACCGGATCACCGGCGACCACATGGGCATGCTGGCGACGGTCATGAACAGCCTTGCGCTCCAGGACGCCCTGGAGCGTGCCGGCGTGACCACCCGGGTGATGTCGGCCATCTCGATCCGCGAAGTCTGCGAGGACTACATCCGGCGGCGCGCCGTGCGCCACCTGGAAAAGGGCCGCGCGGTGATCTTCGCCGCCGGGACCGGCAATCCGTTCTTCACCACCGATACGGCGGCCAGCCTGCGCGCGATCGAGATCGGCGCCGACCTGATGATCAAGGCGACCAAGGTCGACGGCGTCTACACCGCCGACCCGAAGACCGACCCGACCGCCACCCGCTACGACCGGATCACCTACGACGAAGTCATCGAGCACAAGCTCAACGTCATGGATACCAATGCCATGGTGCTGTGCCGGGACCAGTCGATGCCGATCCGGGTCATCGACCTCAACGTCCCGCGCGCACTGGCCGACCTGCTCGACGGAAAGGATGTCGGCACTCTGGTCGACTGATCGACCGGGTCGGGTCGCGCACTGCCCGATCTACGCCACATTCACGCCCGATCCGGCCCGATCGAGGCTGCTAGAATGGTCTCTTCCGCACAACCACCTCCCGAGTGAGACGCACATGCTTGCCGACATCAAGAAAGATGCCGCTACGCGCATGGACAAGAGCCTGGATTCACTGAAGGCCGAACTGTCCAAGATCCGGACCGGACGCGCCCACCCCAGCCTGCTCGAGCACGTCAACGTCGAATACTACGGATCGGACGTTCCGATCAGCCAGGCTGCCAACGTCACCGTCGAGGATTCCCGCACGCTTGCCGTCACCGCCTGGGACAAGGGCATGGTCGGAAAGATCGAGAAAGCGATCCTGACCTCCGATCTCGGCCTGAATCCGGCGACCGCCGGCACCGTGATCCGCGTACCGCTGCCGCCCCTGACCGAGGAGCGCCGGGCCGCTCTCAGCAAGATCGTTCACGCCGAAGGTGAACAGGCCAAGGTCGCCATCCGCAACATCCGCCGCGACGCGAACAGCCACATCAAGGACCTGGTCAAGGACAAAGAAATCTCGGAGGACGACCAGCGCCGCGCCGAGACCGAGATCCAGCAGCTGACCGACCAGCACGTGGCCCGCGTCGATGAAATGGTTTCGACCAAGGAAAACGAGCTGATGGAGATCTGAGCGGTGAACCCGCTCGCCCGCCCCCGCCACCTGGCGATCATCATGGACGGCAACGGCCGCTGGGCCGCCCGTCGCGGCAAGCCGCGCACCTATGGCCACCAGGCCGGGTCCGAAGCGGCACGACGGATCGTCCGCGCGGTCGCCGAGCGCGACATCCCGATCCTGACCATCTACGCGTTTTCCAGCGAAAACTGGTCCCGTCCGCGGCACGAAGTGACCCGCCTGCTGTCGCTGTTCCGGCGCGCGCTCGATCGCGAGGTCGACAAGCTGCACGAACACGACGTGCGGCTGAACTTCATCGGCCGCCGCGAAGCGTTCTCACCGTCCATGCAGCGCGGCATGGCGAGGGCGGAACATCTGACCCGGAACAACCAACGGCTCCAGCTGAACGTCGCGGCCAATTACGGTGGCCAGGCCGACCTGGCCGACGCGGCCCGCGCGCTGGCCGAACGAGTCCGGCGCAACGAACTTCAGCCCGAGGACATCGACGAAGAGCGGCTGGCCGACCACGTGGCGCTGGCCGGCCAGCCGGCCCCCGACCTGTTCATCCGGACCGGCGGCGAAAAACGCCTGTCGAACTTCCTGCCGTGGGACCTTGCCTATACCGAACTGCATTTCTGCGACACGCTCTGGCCGGACTTCGATGACGCCGATCTCGATCGTGCACTGGAGGATTTCGCCCAGCGGGAGCGCCGGTTCGGCGGTCTCGGCGAACCCTCGCTGAAACATGCTTAGATCACGCATCCTGACCTCGCTGGTTCTTGCCGGTCTCCTGCTCAGCGCGATCTTCGGACTCTCCACCGTTCCGCTGACCGTGTTGCTGGCCGTGCTGGTGCTGGTCCTGGGCGGCTGGGAAGGCGCCGGGCTGGCGGGGCTGGAATCGGCGCCGGTTCGCGCAGGTTGGATCGTCCTGCTGCTCGCCGCCGGGGCGGGCCTGGTGCTGCTGACGCACGACCGGACCGCCAGCGGCGCACTGTTCGCCGCCGGCACCGTATTCTGGCTGGGTCTTTGCGGCTGGCTGGCCGCACCCGATCGCGGCCGACCCGGCCGGCATGAAGTCCAGCCGCTGAAACTGCTGGCCGTGGCGGCGATCCTGTTGTTCGCCTTCATCGCGTTTGCCTGGCTGCACGTCATCAGCCCCTGGTTGCTGCTGGCCCTGCTGTTGATCATTGCGGCGGCCGACATCGGCGCCTACTTCACCGGGCACGCAATCGGCGGCGCCAAGCTGGCGCCACGGATCAGCCCCGGAAAGACCCGGTCCGGCGCGCTCGGCGGCATCGTGGCGGCCGGGCTGGTCGGCCTGGCCGGAAGCGCTCTGCCCGATACGCCGTACGGACCGACCACCGGTTTCGCAGCCGGCATGGCGCTGGCCCTGCTGTCGATCGGCGGCGACCTGACCATCAGCCTGATGAAACGCCATCGCGGATTGAAGGACACCTCCCGCCTGCTGCCCGGCCACGGCGGCATTCTCGACCGCATCGACAGCCTGGGTGCCGCTGCACCGGCCTATGCGCTGCTGGTCTGGATCGGTGTCGGGGCCGGGGGATGAAAACGGCCCTGCTCACCCCCATACCCGACAATCGGACGATCGGAACGCGGAGCAGGCCATGATCGACGCCCTTTCGGCGATCTTCTGGTTGGTGGTGGCCCTGGGGCTGCTGGTGACCTTCCACGAATACGGCCACTACTGGGTCGCCCGGCGCTGCGGCGTCCGCGTGTTGCGGTTCTCGATCGGCTTCGGTCGCCCGCTGGTCCGCTGGCGCAATCGCGAGAACACCGAATTCGTCGTCGCCGCCATCCCGCTGGGCGGTTACGTGAAGATGCTCGACGAGCGGGAGACGCCGGTGGCGTCGGACGAACGCGCCGAAGCATTCAACCGTAAGTCACTCGGCCAGCGCTCTGCGATCATCGCGGCCGGGCCGATCTTCAACCTGGTCTTCGCGGTGGCCGCGTTCTGGCTGATGTTCATGATCGGCATCGCCGACTCGCGCCCGCTGCTGGGCCCGACGACCGGGCTGGCGGCCGAGGCGGGACTCGAAGAACAGGACCTGATCGTGCGGGTCGACGACGCGCAGGTGGAGACCTGGACCCACGCGTTGCTCTCGCTGCTGCCGCCGGCCCTCGATCGCCGCGCCGTTCGCGTCGGCATCGAGGATGCCGCGGGCGTGCAGCGCACCGTGGAACTGGAACTGGACCGACTCGGCCCCGATTTCCGCGAAGACCGGGCACTGGAATCGATCGGACTGAGCATCTGGCGACCCGACCTGCCGCCGGTCATCGATGCGGTCACCGACGACGGGCCGGCCGCACGGGCCGGCCTGGCGCCGGGCGACCGGGTGGTCTCGGTCAACGGCAATCCCATCGACGGCTGGAACGCACTGAGCACCGAGATCCCGGCAGCCGCCGGGACCGGGGCACCGATCCGGGTCGTCGTCGACCGCAACGGCCGGGAGCTCGAGTTCGAGCTGATTCCCGCGCTGCAGGACGGTCGCTCGATCATCGGGGTCACGCCGCCGGCGCCCGACGCCGCGCTGGAAGCCGATATGGAGCGTGCGTTCGCGATTCTTCGATTCGGCCCGCTGGAGGGGCTGGGGCGGGCCTTCGACGAGACCTGGCGCCTGACCGCCGGCACGCTGGGCATTCTCGGCCGCATGGTCACCGGCCAGGCTTCGCTGGCCAACCTGTCCGGACCGATCACCATTGCCCGGATGGCGCAGGATTCAGCCCGGCTGGGTGTCTCCCGCTTCCTGTTCTTCCTCGGATTGATCAGCCTGTCGCTGGCGATCATCAACCTGCTGCCGATCCCGGTGCTCGACGGCGGTCACCTGTTGTACAACCTGATCGAGGCGGTCAAGGGCAGTCCGGTCTCGGAGCGGGGCCAGGTCATCGGCCAGACGATCGGGCTGGTGGCCGTGGCCGGACTCATGAGCCTGGCCATATTTAACGATATAGTACGGATCTTCCAGTAAACTCGGCTCGGCGCCAGCGGCGCTGAAATTCATCGCGGATCCCTTCCTTCATGCGAAAAATCATTCTTCTGCTGGCGCTGCTCGCGTGCACCCCGCTCTACGCCCAGAATTTCGTCGTCGAGGAAATCCGGGTCGATGGACTGCAGCGGATTTCCGAAGGCACGGTCTTCAGCTTCCTGCCGCTGGACGTCGGCGACCGGCTCACCCCGGCGCGCGCGCGCTCCAGCATCCGCGACCTCTACCGCAGCGGCTTCTTCGACGATGTCCAGCTGGCCCGCGAAGGCAACATCCTGATCATCGAGGTAAGCGAACGCCCGGCGATTTCCTCGGTAGCGATCGCAGGCAACGATAAGATTCCCGACGACGCGCTGATGCCTGCGCTGGAAGACATCGGCATCGTCGAGGGCGAAGTCTTCGACCGACTCGCGCTCGACCAGGTGTCGCAGGAACTGATCCGGCAGTACTACGCGCAGGGGCATTACAACGTCGATGTCGATACGCGCCTGACCCGCCTCGACCGCAACCGGGTCGACATCGGCATCGTGATCGAGGAAGGCAAGGTCGCCAGGATTCGCCACATCAATATCGTCGGCAACGAGAGCTTCGACGAAGACGAGCTCCGTGCCGACTTCGAATCCGGAACCAAGAACGCCTGGGGCGGCCTGTTCTTCTGGCAGAGTCGGCCCAATTACACGCGCGAGAAGCTGTCCGGCGATCTCGAGCGGCTGCGGGCCTTCTACCTCGACCGCGGCTACGTCGACTTCGCGATCGAGTCGACCCAGGTCTCGGTCAGCCCGGACCGGACCAACATCTACATCACCGCCAACGTTCGCGAGGGCGAGGTCTATACCGTCTCCGATACCCAGCTGACCGGTGACCTGCTGTTCGAATCCGACACCCTTGAACGGTTCGTCGCGCTGGACTCCGGCGACACCTTCTCGCGGGAGAGGGTCGAGCAGACCGTCGACAGCATCACCTCGCTGCTGGCGAACTTCGGCTATGCCTTTGCCAACGTCAACCCGGTGCCGCGCATCGATCGCGACAGCAAGACCGTCGACCTCAATTTCTTCGTCGACCCCGGAAAGCGGGTCTACGTCCGCCGCGTCGAATTCCGCGGCAACACCGTCAGCAAGGACGAAGTCCTTCGCCGCGAAATGCGCCAGTTCGAAGGGGCCTGGTTCTCGCAAGCGGCCGTCGACCGGTCACGCCAGCGTCTGCAGCGGATCGGCTACTTCGAGAACGTCAACATCGAGACGCCGGCCGTGGAAGGCAGCGACGACCAGATCGACATCATCGTCAGCGTCGAGGAGCGCTCGACCGGGAGTTTCCAGGTCGGCCTCGGCTTTTCCCAGCTGCAGGGCCTGATCGCCTCGATCTCGATCCAGCAGGAGAACTTCCTCGGCTCGGGCCGGACCGTCGGTTTCGCGGTCAGCCGCAGCCGGATCAACCGCCAGGTCAATCTGTCCTACACCAATCCGTACTGGACCGACGACGGCATCTCGCGCGGCTTCTTCATCAACTATTCGGAATTCAACCAGGCCCGGGCCAATATCTCGGCCTTTTCGACCAGCCAGGCCGCTGCCGGGGTCAACTTCGGCTTTCCGCTGACCGAGGTCGACTACGTCCGGCTCGGCGCGAGCTACCAGGCGCTGGACATCAACATCGGCAGCTTCGTGACCGTCCCGATCGATCCGGACGATCCGGAAGGCCCGGCGACGATCGAGCTGGCCGCCACACGGCCGCTGGCCATCACGCTCGACCGCGACGGCGACGGCTTCCTGTCCGGCGACGAGCGCGATGTCGAAACCATCCTGTTCAACGGCAGCTGGGGCCGCGATACCCGCAACCATTTCCTGACCCCGACGCGCGGCTCGCTGAATCGCTTGACGTTCGACGTGGCCGCGCCCGGCAGCACCCGCGAATACTTCACGGTCGCCTACCGCGGCCGCAAGTACTGGCCACTGGGCGAGAACCTGGCCTTCGCGGTGCGCGCCGACGTGTCCTACGGCGGTGTCTACGACGACGAGGAACTCGACATCGAGGAAATCGAACCTGAACGCCTGGCCGGCGAATGCCAGGTCGACGAGATCGTGACCGCGGACTTCGGCCTGCCGTTCTGGGAGCATTTCTTCGCCGGCGGGGTCTCGGACGTGCGCGGCTTCGACGACAACTCGCTCGGCCCGAAGGACCAGTTCTGCCGCTCGGTGGGCGGCGACTTCAAGGTCACCGGCGGCATCGAAATCGCGTTTCCGCTGCCGTTCGCCGAGATCAGCGGGACCCGCATGGCCTGGTTCGTCGACGTCGGCAACGTGTTCCAGACCTTCGATACCTTCGACGAGAACCTGCTGCGTGCGTCGACCGGACTTTCCCTCACATGGGAAGCGCCGGTCGGCCCGATCATCATCAATGTCGCCACGCCGCTGAAGGACCGCGCCGGCGACGACGTCCAGCAGATCCAGTTCTCCTTCGGCGCCCAGTTCTGAGGGCGCTCGGCGACCGGACGTCGGCCGGGGAGGAAATTTCGGCCGCGAACGCCTATACTCGGGTACCTGAGCGTTCGGAGAAGACGCCGCCATGGCTCGTGTCCTGACATTGCTGCTTGCGTTGATGCTGGCCGGCCCCGCCCTGGGGCAGGCGGAGCTACGCATCGGCTACGTGGACATGAAGCGGCTGCTGGACAATGCACCGCAGGTGCTTGCCGGGCGCGCCGAACTCGACCTGGAGTTCCGGCCGCGCAATGAAGCGCTGCTGGCCGACGAGGAGCGGCTGGTCGACATGGAGCAGGAACTGGCCGAGTCCAGTGGGCTCAGCAGCGAGCAGGTCCTGGCCCGCGAACGTGAAATCCGCAACCTTCGCCGATCGATCGATCGCCGGCGCGAGGACCTGGCCGACGAGCTGAACTTCCGCAGGAATGCCGAAATCAAGACGCTCGGCGAAGAAATCGAACTGGCGGTACAGACCGTCGCGCAGCGCGAAGGCTTCGACCTGGTCCTGTCCAGCCCGGTCGCGTTCGCATCGGACCGGATCGACATCACCGAACAGGTCCTGGAATTCCTCGAGGTCGATTACGAACTGAGGAGCCGGCCCGCGTCGCAATGAACGCAGCCGCCGGGCCGATACCATCCCGATGAGTTCCCCTCCAGCCGATACGCCGCTGAGCGCGGACGCGCTGGCGCAGGCGCTGGGCGCCCGGCGGGTCGGAGACGGCCGCGTCGAACTCCGGCGCCCGGCAACGCTGGCGGCGGCCGGCCCCGGCGAACTCGGCTTTCTTGCCAACCCGGCCTACCGCGAGCAGCTGCGCACGACCCGCGCTTCGGCGGTGATCGTGGCCGAGGAGGCTCTGGACGACTGTCCCTGCACGGCCCTGGTGGTCGACGATCCGTACCTGGCGTGGAGTCGCGCGCTGGATCGCTTCGCGCCATCGGTCGATGCCGTCCCGGGCGTCCACGAGCGCGCCTTCGTCGATTCGAGTGCCGAGATCGACCCCTCGGCCGAGATCGGCGCCATGGCGGTGATCGAGGCCGGCGCCCGGATCGGCGCCGATGCCGTGGTCGGTCCCGGCTGCGTGGTCGGACGGGACGCACGACTGGCCGAAGGCGTGCGCCTGGTCGCCAACGTCACGCTCGGACCGGCGGTCGAGCTGGGCCCGCGCACGCTGGTCCATCCCGGCGTGGTCATCGGCGCCGACGGCTTCGGCCTGGCGATGGACCGATCTCGCGGCCAGTGGCGCAAGGTCGCCCAGCTCGGCACCGTGCGGATCGGCGCCGACTGCGAGATCGGCGCGAATACCACCATCGATCGCGGGGCCATCGAAGACACCCTACTCGGCGACGACGTGCGGCTGGACAACCAGGTCCAGGTCGGCCACAACGTAGCGATCGGCGATCACACGGCGATCGCCGGCTGCGTCGGCATCGCCGGCTCCACCCGCATCGGCCGTTACTGCATGATCGCCGGCGCATCGGGCATCGGCGGCCACCTGGAAATCTGCGATCATGTCGTTATTACCGCGATGAGCACGGTACTCGACTCGATCGACACGCCCGGGGCCTATGGCTCGGGCATTCCAGCCCGGCCGATGCGCGCATGGCAGCGTGTACTCGTGCGCCTCGGCCAGCTCGATCGGCTGTTCCGACGCCGCGGAACGAACTGACCCGATCCCGCTTTCCACGCCCCACGATACGAGACCCCGGCATGACCGATTCCCATCCCGTCGACATCGAACGCATCCTGTCGCTCCTGCCCCATCGCTACCCGTTCCTGCTGGTCGACCGGGTGCTGGAATGGGACACAGGCGATCCGCCGCGCATTCACGCCCTGAAGAACGTCACGATCAACGAGCCCTTCTTCCAGGGGCATTTCCCGGGTCATCCGATCATGCCCGGCGTGCTGATCCTCGAAGCCATGGCGCAGGCCGCCGGCTGCCTCGCCCACCTGGCGCGCGAGCAGCAGGGCGGCGCGGAGGAGCTGTTCTACCTGGTCAAGATCGACAAGGCCCGCTTCAGCAAGACCGTGGTCCCGGGCGACCAGCTGCACTTCCACGTCACCCAGAAGCGGCTGGTCCGCGGCATGGGCCTGTACGAGGCCGAAACCCACGTCGACGGCAGGCGCGTCGCCGGGTGCGAAATGCTCTGCGCCGCAAGGCCCCAGGACCAGTGAGCACGGCCGACGCCACGATCCATCCGACCGCCGTGATCGATGACGGCGCGCGGATCGGAGCCGGGGTCGAGATCGGCCCGTACGCCATCATCGGCGCCGGGGTCGAACTCGGCGCGGGCTGCCGGATCGGTCCGCACGCGGTGATCACCGGCCGGAGCCGGATCGGCGAAGGCACCCGCATCTTCCAGTTCGCGTCAATCGGCGAGGAGCCCCAGGACAAGAAATTCGGCGGCGAGGAGTCCGAACTGGTCATCGGCCGCGACAACACGATCCGCGAATACGTGACCATCAACCGCGGCACCCTCGACGGCGGCGGCGTGACCGAGCTCGGCGACCGCAACTGGCTGATGGCCTACAGCCATGTCGCGCACGACTGCCGGGTCGGCTCCGACTGCGTGTTCGCCAACGGCGCCACGCTGGCCGGCCACGTCACGGTCGGCGACTTCGTGACCTTCGCCGGCTTCTCCGGCGCCCACCAGTTCGTGACCATCGGCAGCCACGCGTTCCTCGGCATGTACGGCGGCGTCGGCCAGGACGTGCCGGCCTACGTGATGGTGTCCGGCCGGCCGCCCCGGCCGCGCGGCATCAACGCCGAGGGCCTGAAGCGACGCGGCTTCGACGCCGAGGCCATCCGCGCCATCCGCGAGGCCTACCGGACGGTCTACCGGCTCGGCCGGCCGCTGGAGGACGCGCTGGCCGAACTGCGCGGACAGAGCGCCGAGGTGCCGGCCCTGGCCGAGTTCGTCGCCAGCATCGAGACCGGCCAGCGGGGCCTGTTGCGCTGATGCAGCTGGTGCTCGGCGCCGGCGAAACCTCCGGCGATCAGCTCGGGGCGTCGCTGGCGCGCTCGCTGCGCGACCTCGACCCGGCGATCGGACTGGCCGGGGTGACCGGCCCGGCGATGAACGCGGCCGGCGTCGAGGCGCTGGCCGGCATCGATCGCCTCGACGTCATGGGGCTGTTCGAAGTGCTCGGCCACCTGCCACGACTGGTCCGCTTCCGACGCGATCTGCGCCGAACGATCCTCGATCGTGCACCGAACGCCTTCGTCGGCATCGATGCACCGGATTTCAATCTCGGCCTCGCCCGGCAGCTGAAGCGGGCCGGGGTGCCGACCGCGCAGTTCGTCTGCCCGTCGGTCTGGGCCTGGCGCGGTTACCGGATCCCGAAGATCGCCCGTTCGCTGGACCTGCTGCTGACCCTGTTCCCGTTCGAGCCCGACTGCTTCGTCGGCACCGGGCTGGACTGCCGCTTCGTCGGTCACCCGCTGGCCGATGCGCTGCCGCAGGATCCCGACCGCGACGCCGCGCGCGAAGCGTTGGCGCTGCCGCCGGATCGGCCGGTCGTCGCGCTGCTGCCCGGCAGCCGCGGCGGCGAGATCCAGCGACACGCCGCACTGCTGGCCGAAACCGCGGCGCGGATCCGCGCCGACCATCCGGACGTCGAACCGGTCGTGCTGCTGGCCCGGGAGGACCAGCGCGAGACGTTCCACGACGCCGTTGCGCCGCAGGCGATCGAAGACCTGCGGATCGTCGCCGACCGCACTCGAACCGGACTGACCGCCGCCGACGTGGCGCTGGCCGCGTCCGGCACCGTCACGCTCGAAGCGCTGCTGACCCGCACCCCGATGGTGATCTACTACCGGCTGCCGGCCGCTACCTACGCCACCGCGAGGGCGCTCCGTCTGGTCCGCAGCGCGCACGTGGGCCTGCCGAACATCCTGGCCGGACGGGCGCTGGTGCCGGAGCGCATCCAGGCCGAGGCCACGCCCGAGCGCCTGGCCGGCGACGTGGCCGACTGGCTCGACGATGCCGCGCGCCGAGAATCCTTCGTGGCCACGGCCGACGAGCTGCACGACCGACTGGCGCAGGGCGCAGCCAACCGGGCTGCGGAGGCCCTGCTCGAGAAGTTCGGGGGTCGCCGATGACCGTTGCCGTCAGCGTGCGCCGGATTGCCGGCGTCGACGAAGCCGGCCGCGGCCCACTGGCCGGGCCGGTCGTCGCCGCCGCGGTCATCCTGGACCCGGACCGGGCGATCGACGGCCTGGGCGACTCGAAGGCACTCAGCGCCGCACGGCGCGACGAACTGTTCGACCTGATCCGCGAACGCGCGGCCGGCTTCGCGATCATCGAGGTCGGTCCGGAGGACATCGACCGGCTCAACATCCTGCAGGCCACGATGACGGCCATGGCCCGCGCCGTCCGCGCGCTGGACCCGGCGCCCGACCACGTCCGCGTCGACGGCAACCGACTGCCCGACCTCGGCGGCCTGTCCTGCGAGGCGCTGATCGGCGGCGACGGCCTGTGCACGGCGATCGGTGCGGCCAGCATCCTGGCCAAGGTCCACCGCGACCGTCTGATGCTCGCCTACCACGAGCGCTGGCCCGACTACGGCTTCGACCGCCACAAGGGCTACCCGACGAAGGACCACCTCGCCGCCCTCGACCGCCTCGGCCCCAGCCCCATCCACCGCAAGACCTTCCGCCCGGTCCGGCAGCAGGAACTGTTTGGGACTGAGTGAGGGGCGAACGGGTGCGTCGAGGTCACTCGACGCTACGAACTATGGCGTTCACGATCGATTGCTGTGACTCTATGACAGCAAGCCAGCGAACACCGCCGTTGGTGCATATCGGCTCGGCCGCCCGTTCTGTTGAAATAGCGTGCAGAAAGAGCGGAAGATGCGAATTCTGCAAAGGATCGGAGACCAAAAAACAGTGGCGGGGTCTACGAGTTGCCCGGCCATCGGCCGGGCACTCCGTGATGTCGGAAAAGGCTACTCGGACCGGCGCGTCATCTCCACGCGCAGCGCAACTCAATGCGTTGAGGTCCGATGACATCCGTCCGGCAATGCAGCTCTAGGCGATCGAATGCCAGCATGAATTCATTCACCCCCTCTTGCACCGAGGGATCATCGGTCCCGCCCACGACAATCGTGAAGCCCGATCCCAACGAACCGTCATCAATCCGAACGTCACCATCATCGTCGGCGTCCAGATCAATGACCTCTCCATCAGCATCTGTGGCGCTCCAGCTTGCAAGCGTCCCATCCGGGCGAAGAATAACTGCAATTGACGACCCATCTTCATATTCGATGACGATGCTCAGATTCCTCGCTCGAATCGTGAACCCGGACTCCACCGCAATACCCAGCGCCTCTACCGACTGATTCACCTGCTCCAGAGTCGGCAGAACGCCGCTGTTTTCAAGATTGCGAATCAGTGCATCCGAAAACCGAGGGTTGAGTCGCAAACCCGAGAAGTCACCCATGAACGAGCTGGTTGGCCCCAAGCCGGGAACCAATCCGGCCAAGTCGTCGCGGGTCAAATCTACCGCTGTAATATTGGCCCCTTCAATCGCATCTTCGAGCACATTCTTTTCCTGTGCGCTCAAGGTTACCGGTAGTACATGAGTCATCCAGACGTAGCCGTTTCCCAAATCTTCCAGCGTCGTGATCCTCTGGTACTTCAATGTCTTGTTCTGGGTGCGGTTGCTGACATACACCCACTCGTAGCCCGTGGGCGCTGAATAGGCGCGTTGTGCGAAGCTGGAATCCGAGGAACAGGAGTCGCAGAAATGCCACCACACGGTTTGTTGCTGAGCCACGGCAGAGATCGGAATCGCGCTCAACAGAACGGGTAGAAAAATAAGCAAGAGGCGGGAAACGAAGAACATACGTCAATTCTACTACTGTCGTTTGATGTGCCTAGTGTTGATAACTGCTAGCCCCGTATGGAAATTAAAAAAAAACTTCGGTCGTCAACGCCAAATCTAATAAACGCCCAAGGTCGATCCCACCCCCGCCCATCTCGTCGCCCTCGACCGCCTCGGCCCCATCCATCGCAAGACCTTCCGCCTGGTCCGGCAGCACGAACTGTTCGGTTCCTGAGGGGCGAGGGGAAGGGGCGAGTGGTGTCGTGCGCACCTTGGCGGTTTCGGCGGCACCGAGCGATCTCGGCTTCGATCCGTAGAGGATGGACGCCAGGACGCAATCGGGCGAAGATCGCGAAGAACCGCTGACGCCTGAACAGCCACTCTCGCAGAGACGCAGAGCCGCAGAGACAATCCGTGAACGCTCCGCCCGAGCATGCAACGCCCTCCGGCGTCGCGACGCTGGAGGACCTGCGATCAAACAAGCCGGACCCCGCATCACGCCGACAGGGTCCATGCCCCCAAAGCGGACAACCCGCCGTCCATGAGGCACGACAGGCGGTCGCAGCGCACCGGCGGTGCCCGAACAGTCGGGGCCACTCCAAACTGACAACTGACAACTGACAACTGAAACCTGAAACCTGAAACCTGAAACCGAAATACTCGCCCCACCCACAGCCCGCCCCCCCCTTCCCCGGCATCCCGCCGAACGCCGGCGCCCACTCGCCCACTCGCCCCTCTCCCCTTTTCCCTGCCGTTGAAACACCCGTTTGAATCCCCCGCTCCGCCCTCCTATACTGCGAGGGCTGTCACGGGTAGACGGCCGGGATGGGGCGATCGGCACGCCGATCCATGGGAGCCCATCCCGTTCCATAAAAAGAGAGGAGACACCATGAGATTCAGGATCGCCCTTCTGGGGGCCGCGCTGTTGTTCTGGAGCAGCGCCGCTCTCGCCGCCACCGGCGTGGCCTTCGTCCACGGCACCGGTAAACAGACCGACGCGCTGAACGACTACTGGACCACCGACATGGTCAACTCGGTCCGCCAGGGCCTGAGCAACAGCGCCAACTACACCGTCATCAACTGCGACTTCGAGCAGTACATGTGGGACAGTCGCGCCGCCGGCTGCCTGGCCGACCAGCTCTACACGTTCATCAACGCCCGCGGCATCACCGACCTGGTCGTGCTGACGCACTCCAACGGCGGCAACGTGATGCGCTGGATCCTGTCGAACCCGACCTGGGACAGCCGCTATCCGACGATCATCCAGCGCACCCGCTGGGTCAACGCCCTCGCGGCCTCGTCGACCGGCACGCCGCTGGCCGAGGCCGTGATGCAGGGCAACGTGTTCGAGGCGGCGCTGGGCTGGCTGCTCGGCTACCAGAACGACGCGGTCCGGATGCAGCAGCCGAGCTGGATGGCCTACTACAACTCGGCCTGGCTGCTCGGCACCTCGGGGCGCCCGAGCCTGCCGAAAGGCTTCTGGAACGTGGTCGGCACCGACGTCCGATCGGCGATCTGGGACGGTGCGGCCTACTGCGGCGGGTACTTCAACCAGGTCGGCCTGGAAATCACCCAGAACTGGCTGGACAGCTGCTCCGACGGCTTCCTCGACTGCTCGAGCCAGAACGGCGCCGGCAGCCTGTGGTTCTACGACAACCAGGTCTCCGGCGACCGTCTCTCGCACGCCCAGAGCCGCCGTGACTGCCACGGCCTGGACGTCATCCTGCGCAACGACCTGTGAGGAGCCCCGCAATGAAGATATCCACGATTGCATTCGCCGCCGTGCTGGCGGCCGGGCCGCTCGCGGTCCAGACCCTGAACGCCGAGGACGTGGAACCCGGACTCGGGTTCGCCGACATCGGGCAGACCGCCATTCTCGATGCCACCTGGCTGGACGCCGGTCCCGGCGATTTCGGCGCGGCCAAGCTGATCGCCGATCCGGCCGCGGTGCCGGCCAGCCGCCACCAGGAATCGGCTCCCGTCCAGTTCGCCTGGCCGATCAGCGAAGCGCCCGCAGCCGCACTGGGCATCCCGCGCGTCGACAGCCGCCAGTACTGGGTCGACGCCACCGGCGCCGACCTGGCCAAGGGGATCGACCTGCCGTTGACCGCGCCCGGCGCGGTGATCCGCATCTCGCCGCTGGAACCCGATGCCAAGGTGCGCATCGCCGCCGACCGGATCTCGCTGGGCCTGGACGGTTCTCCGCTGGGCGCCTCGGCGATCGAACGCCTGGCCGACGGCCCCGCGCTGAAGGCCGCCGGCCTGGACGTGCCCGAATCCTCGCTGGCCTTCAAGCTCGGCCCCGACGTCGGTGCCGGTTCGCTGAAGCTGGGCGTGGCCGCGCTGCCCGCCGAGCGGCACATGGTCGTGCACGTGTTCGAGCCCGAAAGCGCCTGGTCCGGCCAGCTGACGCTGCCGCAACATACGCTGTTCACCGGCGATGCGATCTCGCTGGGGCTCGGCGTCGGCAACGGCAAGTCGCAGCTGCCGCTGGACACGGTGCGCGCGCTGATCACCGATCCGACCGCCGGCCAGCAGTTCGAACTGTCGCTGGACCGGACGACCGGACTGCTGCGCGGCACGCTGCCGAAGGCAGTGGATTTCACCGGCCAGGACGGGCTGTTCGAGGCCCACGCCTGGGTCGAGACCACAACGCCCGAGGGCCTGACGGTGCGGCGCGACCTGAAGATTCCGTTCGCGGTCACGCCGCCGATGGCCCGGTTCAGCGGGACGGCTCGTGCCCGGCTGGGCAAGGAACTGACCGTCGGGGTCGGCGTGGAGACGGCGGTCAGTGGCCGCTTCCAGGTCAGCGCTCAGATCTTCGGGACGGCGGCGGACGGCGAACTTCGCCCGCTGGCGATGACCCAGACCGCCGCGATCCTTCCGACCGGCGGCGGCATGCTGCAGTTGAAGGTCGGTGCGGGCCTGATCGCCGACAGCGGCCTCGGCGCACCGTTCGAGGTCCGGGGCCTGGAACTGGCCGATCAGGGCCGGATGGTCCAGCAGCAGCGACAGCAGCAGGCGCTCCGCCTGGTGCGCTGATGGGTCTTCGGTTCCTTGCTTGTGAACGTTCGACGCCGGCGGCCCTCCGCCGGCGTTTTCGTTCCGGGGTCCAGGTCAGCCGGTCGTGAACCTGTCCGGCGGTCCATCAGGCGGGCTGGCGGGTTCGCGGTCGACCCGTTCGACCCGGGCCTCGGGCGAGCCCCGGTGCAGCCAGTCGTGCAGCGCATCCAGCGCACCGGGCGCGCCGCAGGCCAGCACTTCGACGCTGCCGTCGTCGAGGTTCACGGCATGGCCCGTGACACCCAGCCGGTCAGCCTCGCGCTGGGTCGAGGCGCGGAAGAACACGCCCTGGACCTGCCCGGTGATCCGGAATCGCGCGCAGTTCACGACGCCGGCTCGTCGGTCCGATCGACGCGCTCGCGCACGGTATCGCCGGTGATCGGACCGATCCAGGTCTCGGCCAGCCAGCCGTCCGGCGCGATCAGGTAGGTGGTCGGCAGCGCGCGCGGCGCGCCGAAGTCCTCGGGCGGGGCGTAGACGTCGACCCGCAGGATCGGATAGGAGGCCGGGTACTCCTCGAGAAAACTCCGGAATGTGGCCACGTCGGTGTCCTCGAAGGCCAGGCCGAGCACGGTGATATCGTCCCGCTCGTCGTGCAGTCGCGACAGGTCCGGGATTTCCTTGCGGCAGGGCGCGCACCAGGTCGCCCAGTAATTGACCACCACCCAGTCGCCGCGCCAGTCACTGAGCTTGTGCATGCGGCCGTCGAGATCGGGCAGTTCGAACTCCGGCGGCGCGGCCGGCGAGGCCGGCGAGGCCGCCGGGTCGGCGCGAAGCGCGGTCGGCGCAACGAAAAGGACCAGGGCCGCGAGGGCCGGAAGAGCGAGCGATCGGTTCATGGTCAGGTTCCGGTGGAGGACGAGGAGCGCTCGGAGAGCAGCGATTTGAGCGAACGGTCCAGTACCGGACCGGCCACCTCGGCGATTTCGTGCAGCGCGTCGCGGAGCCGACGATCACCGTCGGCCGGCTCCGGGATCGTCGCCGATTCTGCCACCGGCAGCACCAGCGGCACGTTGCGATACAGATCACCGAGCGTGACCTCGGCGAGGTCGACGGCCAGGAACCAGTCGCCGGTCTCGTCGCGCTGGATCAGCCCGGCGTCGTCGAGCCGTTCGAGCAGCGCCTGCAGTTCGCTGTCGGCCATCGCTTCTTCGCAGGCCAGCAATCGTTGCGACGAGCAGCCCTCACCGCGGCGCTGTGCGCGGGCCAGGTGATCGAGCAGGCGCATGACCAGCAGCAGGTGATGGCGCGGATTCCAGCGCCAGGCAACGCGCCGGTAATTGAAGGTGGTCAGCGACGCCGCCACGCTGGCGCCGAGCAGGATCACGACCCAGGTCACGTAGATCCAGACCAGGAAGATCGGAATCGTGGCCAGCGCGCCGTAGAGTTTCTCGTAGGTCGGGAAGTTCGACAGGTAGAACACGAAGCCGTGCTTTGAGAGCTCGAAAGCCACCGCCGAGAACACCGCGCCGACCAGCGCGTGCCGGAACTTGACCCGCCGGTTCGGGACCGTGGTGAACAGCAGAGTGAACGCCAGCAGCGCGACGACGAACGGCGTCAGCGCCAGCAGCATGGCACCGAACCAGCCGCGCACCGCTTCCGGACCGAACTGCAGCGTGGCGAGGTAAGACGTCATGCCGACCGAGGCGGCCATCAGCAGCGGGCCCAGCGTGAGAACCGCCCAGTAGACGACCAGCCGACTGGTCGGACTCCGCGGCCGGTCGACGCGCCAGATCCGGTTGAGGCTCTTCTCGATCGTACCCATCAGCACGATCGCGGCCACCACCAGGAACAGGCTGCCGGCGCCGGTCAGGCCGGCCGAGCGTTCGACGAACTGGTCGATGTAGCGCTGCACCACGTCGCCGGCCGCCGGCACGAAGTTGTTGAAGATGAAATCCTGCAGCTGCTCGACGCGGGCGTCGAACACCGGGAAGGCCGAGATCACACCGATGACCACGGCGGTCAGCGGGACCAGGGCCAGCAGCGTGGTGTAGCTCAGCGCACCGGCCGACTCGAAGCTTCGATCCTGACGGAAGTGTGCCCAGAGGTGGCGACCGAACGCCCTGAGCCAATGCGGATCGGTCAGAGCTTCCCAGGCCGTCGGCATTGCCGATGTTGACGCGGATCGGTCAGAATCGGCGGACGATCGCGTCGAATTGGAGTCTGAATCTGCCATGCAGATCACTGTGTACCACAATCCCCGTTGCTCGAAGAGCCGGACCACGCTGCAGCTGCTGCAGGCGCGCGACCTCCGTCCGGTCGTCGTGGAGTACCTGAACACGCCCCCGAACGCGGCCACGCTGGAGAAACTGCGCGATGCCCTCGATCGCCCCGCGCGCGACCTGGTGCGGACCGGACAGGCCGAGTTCAAGGCACTGGACCTGGACATCGATAAGGCCAGCGACGCGCAACTGTTCGAAGCCATCGCCACCGAACCGGTCCTGCTGCAGCGGCCGATCGTCGTGGTCGACGACGGGGCCAGGACCCGTGCCCGGATCGGCCGTCCGCCCGAGGATGTGCTGGAGATCCTGCTATGAAGGAAATCCTGGTCCTGGTCCACTCGGTCGGCGGTAACACACTGAAGCTCGCACGCGAAGTCGGCCGCGGCGTGGAGACCGTGGACGGTGCGAGCACCCGCCTGCGCGGCGTGCCGCCGATCACCTCGGCGCTGGAACCCGAGCGTGCCGAGTGGCCCGACGACGGGCCGGCGCTGGCGGAGAACAAGGATCTCGCCGAGTGCGCCGGACTGATCCTCGGCAGTCCGACCCGCTTCGGCAACATGGCCTCGGCGGTCAAGTACTTTCTCGACGGTACCGCCAGCGAGTGGTTCTCCGGCACCCTGGCCGGCAAACCGGCCGGGGTGTTCACATCGACGTCCAGCCTGCACGGCGGTCAGGAGAGCACCCTGCTGTCGATGATGATTCCACTGCTGCACCACGGCATGGTCCTGGTCGGCCTGCCGTACACCGAAAAGGCCCTGTCGGAGACCACCGCCGGCGGCACGCCCTACGGCGCCAGTCACTGGTCCGGCCCGGACAGCGACCGGGCGCCGGACGAACACGAGATCGCGCTGGCTCGAGCGCTCGGCCGGCGCGTTGCCTCGCTGGCGGTGAAACTGTGAAGGGCCTGCTGCTTCCGATCGAGGTTGCCCGCTGGATCTGGCTGGCGCTGATCGCGCTGCAGGTGGTCTGGTTCGGCTGGCTGTATCCGTCCGAGATCCTCGGCTACTGGCCGGCGCTGCTGATCGCGACCGTACCGCTGCTGCTGCCGGCGCCTTGGGTGCTGACGCTGCGACCCAACGGGCTGGTCATCGGCGGCACGGTGCTGCTGCTCCACTTCAGTTTCGCGGTCGGTGAAGCCTGGGCCAACCCGACGGTGCGGGTGATCGCCTGGGTGGAAATCGCGTTGATCGCGGTCTATTACCTCACCCTTCCGCGGCCCGGACGGCGTCTTCCCGCCCCGGAAACGGAGGACGAACAGGATTAGCGACGGGGTACACTAGATTGGGTAACGACCTGCCCGACGCGCACCGTCCATGACCAGCCGCGAACCGCTCTCGACCCTGCAGGAGCCGCCCGATCCGGGCGACGCCTGGACCCATCCGGGCAACTGGCTGCTGCGCAGCTGGCTGACCCGCAGCGTGCCCGAGGACCTGCTCGAATCGCAGCGCCCGGTGCTCGCAGAGCTGGGTCGCCTGTCCGGCTGCAACTGGTACAGGATGCAGCTCGAGGACCGGCTCAACGAGCCCCGGCTGACCTCATGGAGCGCCTGGGGCGAGCGGATCGACGAAATCGAACTGACGCCGCTGTGGCAGCGCGCCCATCGCTGGGCCGCCGAATACGGGCTGGTCGCGACCGGGTACGACGAGGCGCTGGGCCGACACGCCCGCCTGCTGCAGTTCGCCCGGGCCTGGATGTACATCCCGTCGACCGACTTCTACGGCTGCCCGCTGGCGATGACCGACGGGGCGGCAAAGATCCTGTCCGATGCCGGCAATCCCGAACTGGCCGAGCGCGCCCTGCCCCACCTGCTCAGCACCGATCCGGACGCGTTCTGGACCTCGGGCCAGTGGATGACCGAGACGGTCGGCGGCTCCGACGTCAGCGGCACCGAGACGACCGCGCGGCAGGACGGCGACGGCCGCTGGCGGCTGACCGGGCGCAAGTGGTTCACGTCGGCGGCAACCTCGGAGATCGCGCTGACCCTGGCCCGGCCGGACGGCAACGAAAGCGGCTCGCGCGGGTTGGCGCTGTTCTACCTCGAGCCCCGCGACGCCGACGGGCGGTTGCAGAACATCGAGGTCCTGCGGCTCAAGGACAAGCTGGGCACCCGCAAACTGCCGACGGCCGAGCTGTGGCTGAACGGCGCACCGGCGACGCCGGTGGCGGGGCTGGAGCGCGGAGTCGCGGCAATCGCACCGATGCTGAACATCACCCGGACCTGGAACGCGGTCACCGCCTGCGCGCTGATGCAGCGTGCGCTGGCGCTGGCCGGCGACTATGCCGGCAAGCGCACGGCGTTCGGCCGCCCGTTGGCCGAGCTGCCGCTGCACCGCGAAACCCTGGCCGACCTGGAGGCCACGCACGCTGCCGCGTCATGCGCGCTGCTGGCCACCATCGATCTGCTCGGCGACGTCGAACAGGGCGAGTCCGGCGACGGCGAGCGGGCGGCGCTGCGGCTGCTCACGCCGCTGGTCAAGCTCGGCACCGCGCGCGACGCCGTCGCCACGGTCTCCGAGGCGCTGGAGGCTTTCGGCGGCGCCGGCTACATCGAGGACACCGGCATTCCGCAGCTGCTGCGCGACGTCCAGGTCCTGTCGATCTGGGAGGGCACGACCAACGTCCTGTCGCTGGACACACTGCGCGCGCTGGCCGCGGTCGGCATCGAACCGTGGCTGGACCGGATGAACGCCCGCCTCGCCGGCTGTCGGCAGCCGGCGCTGGCCGCACGAGTCGAGCAGGCGCGAGAGCACTTGGGCGCGGTGCCGCACTGGCTGGCCGGCGATCCGGAATCGCTCGAGCCGCAGGCCCGGCGCCTGGCGCTGAACCTGTACCGCCTGACCGGTTTGGTCGAACTGCTGGCGCTGGCCGACCACGGGCTGGCCGCCGGCGACGACCGGCCGCTGGCGGTCGCCCGGCACTACCAGGACCTGCGTTTCCGGCTCGAACCGCTGCGCGGTGACTGATCGCGGGTTAGAACGTCGACAGGCCGCTGAACTCCATCAACCGATAGCGCCAGTAGCGCAGCCGACTGTCTTCGGCGAATTCGGCGTAGGGCCGCGAATGGATCCGCCCGCCCTCGTTGGTCCAGCGGCGCTCGAAGTAGGCCGCGGCGGCCGACAGCGCCGGATACGTGACCGGCCCGGCCAGCCGGACATTGGTCTCGAGGTTCAGGTTATCGAGATTGCGCCGGGTGAAGTTGGCCGAGCCGGCGATCAGTTCCGCCCGTCGGTCCCCGACGACCTGCAGGAACTTGCTGTGGCATTGCTCCCCGCGGGTCGCGCACCAGCGCACCTCGATGCCGGCATCGACCAGTTCCCGAGCGACCGGTCGATTCGGGATCCCGCTCTTCTCCGCACCGAACGCATCGCGGTTCGGGTCCAGCAGTACACGGACGATCGCACCGCGCGCCGCGGCCCGCTTCAGCGCCCGGATCACGCCGCGATGCGAAAGGTAGAAGATCGCCAGGTCGACCCGATCACCCCGGCCGGCGGCGTCGATGGCGGCCAATGCCGCATCCCGGATCGCCGCCTCGGTCAGCACCTGGATCTCGACGCCGGCCACCGGTGCTGGCGGCCGGGCCTCGGGCAGGCCCTGGAGCGGCGCACCGGAGAACGCGGCGACAGACGCCTCGGTGACGATCAGGTCCAGCGCCGCCGGACCGATGAACTCCAGCGCGACGTTGCCGTGGGCGCTGGAGGCGTCGTGCGGATTGCCCGAAGTCACCAGGCCTGCCCAGCCCGCCGGCGAATCGGCCACCAGGGTCTTGCGGTGATTGGCCTTGAAATTGACCAGCCGCAGCCAGGTCCGGAGCGACACCTTGCCGGGCCCGACCGGGTTCGGCAGCCAGCCGCCGTCGTCCGAATTGCCCGCCCAGCGGCAGCACAGCCGCCAGAACCCCGACCAGGCCGGATTGGAGTCGCGCAGGCGCGCGAGGTCCGTGACCACGACCTCGACGCCGGCCCGGCGCAGCCGCTCGAGCCGCTCGGACTCGATGCCCCCGTAGAGCTGATTGATGGGATCGGTGATCAGCACCGCGCGCAGACCGGGAACCTCGGCCAGCCGCTCGATCAACGCGTCCTCGACCTGGTCGGACAGCGGGCGCATGTCCGGCCCGTCGGCGTTGCCGGCGAAATCGTTGAACAGGAACATGTCGAGCACGACGAGCTGTCGTGCCGCACCGATCCGTTCGAGCACCCGGTCGAAGATCCGGTGGTCGATGCGGCGGCCGCCGCCCGGGTCGAGCCAGGTGTAGTCGGCCAGAAAGGTCACCGCGTCGGCCGCGCGCACCGGCATGGCGACGCCGATACCGGGCGGCAGCGGCTTGTAGCGATGCACCACGGCCATCCCGATCCAGGCGACCAGCAGCGCCAGCAGGATCAGCCGCAGGACGCGTCGTCCGCGGGGCCGGTTTCGTGCGGGAATCACTGCGGCGGCTTCAGCCATCGGACCCGTCCGGGAACATTCGTCATCGAGTGTACCCGGGCGCCGCGGGAACGTCGCGCTACCCGCGTCGGAGAGACCTCGGCGCCCGGTGCCGGGCAGGACGCCGCGCTGCGCACCCGGGATCGGCAGGGACTGGCCAGGATCGCGCCGAGCGCGTAGAGTCTGAATCCGACCCACGTTCCGGGAGACCTCGTCATGACCCTTCTTCGATCCCTGTCCCTGCTGCTGCTCGCCGCGCTGCTGGCCGCCTGTGCCGACGACGATTCCGGCGATCCGACGCCGGAGGGCGCCGGCGTGCTCGAACCGCAGCGCCAGGCCATCGAGCGGGCGCGCGGCGTGGAAGACGATCTGGCCGACGCCGCCGCTCGGCAGCGCGAACGGATCGAAGACGACGAGGGCTGAGGTCTCGGCGCCGAATCGGTGTCCTGAGTCCCGGGCATTTCGCGTATTCTGGGGCGACACGGTACGAAACCGTACTCGACGCGTCCGTGCAGGGCGCGACTGGATCGCCCAAGGAGACCTCCTATGTTGAAGCATTGCCTGACCGCCCTGGCCGTCGCCGGCCTGGCCAGTACCGCGCTCGCCGACGACCCGAACATCGAACCGGGCATGTGGGAAACGACCAGCACGGTCACGCTGAATTCGCCACAGTTCTCGCTGCCGCCGCAGACCCAGTCCACGTCGGACTGCGTGACCGCCGAAGACGTCGCCCAGGGCGATGCGTTCCTCGAGGACAGCGAGGAGTGCGAGATCACCGAGAAGGACATCCGCAGCGACGGCATGGACTACACCATGACCTGCAACAATCCCGACGGGACCTCGATGACGATGAACGCCGCGATGTCGTTCGACGGCGACACGATGTCGGGCACCGTCGACGGCCAGATGGAATCGGCCATGGGTTCGATGACCATGGAGGTCGAGATTTCCGGCCAACGCACCGGCGACTGCTGAGCCGTCACCGGAGCCCCCCGCGGCCAGCCCGGCCGGCCGCGGGGTGATTCACTCCTTCGCCGATCCGTAGGATTCGAGTCGTCCGAGTCGACCGACTCGCTCGATCCAGCCCGGATCCGGCTCCGCGCCGCGAACCGGCGGCACCACTAGCGTGGTGTGCTCCCGGTACCTCGCGGAAGGTATTGCCTCCAGCTGCATCCGATCGGCACGAACCCGCTCGACCGGGAGCTGTGCAGCCTCGTAGAGCATGACGGGCGTGTCGGCCGGATACCAGCGCCGGAGTTTCTCGACCAGCAGTCCGATCGCATCGGGCTCGGCATGGAAGCGATCCAGCGCGAGGTCGCCGGTCAGCGCGACCTGCCAGAGGATCAGCAGTGCCGACGGGTCGGGCACCCGACGCTCGATCAGGAACTGCGTGGCTTCCCACGACTGCACCCCGTGACGCCCCGGATCGAGCCCGAGATCGGCATACAGGCAGGCCTCGGCGGAGATGCCGGGCTCCATCCTCGCCGGCAGGCCGAGCGAGCGCACCGCAGCGATCGCGCCGTGTGGCACGTCGGCAAACACTCCGGGATGGCCGTAGAACACGGCGCACACATCCCGGCCCGCTCGCACCGCCGCAACCAGCTCATCCTCCATCGCCCGGTAGGATTCGCGTCGATCCCGGCCGGCACGGTAGTGGCGGGCAAGGCTGACGCAGTCGGGCCGGATCGCCGCGATCCAGTCGCTGGCGAACGCATCGGCCAGGGAAAAGACGCAGTCGGCCGCCCGCAGTTCCGACTCCGCGCGTCGAGTCAGATGCCGCCCCAGCTGGATGCCGCAACCGATCACGACCAGCGAACCGCCCGTCGTAGTCACGGCGCGTCTTCTTCGTACAGCTCAGAGGCATCGACCAGCTGATCGCGACCCGATCGCTTGGCACGGTACAGGGCGTCATCGGCGCGAAGGCGCAGGCGCTCGAGTCGGCCCTCCCTGCGCGCCTCGGCGATGCCGAAGCTCAGCGTGAGCTCGATGCGGGCCTCGCCAGCCGCCACCGGCTCGAGGCGACGGCGGAGGTTCTCGACCCGCTGGCGGGCCTGCAGCCGATTCTCGCCGGGCAGGAACACCGCGAACTCCTCACCGCCCACCCGACCGACGATGCACGGGGACGGAAACACGTCGGCCAGCAGCCTGCCGAGGTAGCTCAGCACCTCGTCGCCGGCCTGGTGGCCGTAGCGGTCGTTGACCTGCTTGAACAGGTCGACGTCGGCGGCGATCAGCGTGCACGGACGTCCCGCGCGCCGCGATTGCTGCAGCGCGGCGTCGGCGCGGTGGTGAAAACGACGATGATTGAGCAGCCCGGTCAGCCCGTCGCGCTCAGACAGCCGCCGGAACCGACGGCGATCGGCGCGGAACCGGATCAGCAGACCGACCAGCAGCAGTGCGATCAGAAGCGCCATGACCATGGCCACGGTGCGCGCAAGCCGCCGCGAGGACTCGGTTTCGCGTTCGAGTTCGTAGAGCTCGTTGCGCTGGCGAAGCAGGGCCAGTTCCTGCTGTTGACGCTGGTTCTCGAACTCGGCCTGCTGATAGGCCACGCGCAGGCTGCGCTGGGCGTCGTTCAAACGTGCATCGGCTCGAAGCAGGCCGCGCAGCTGGGCCAGTGCCCGACCGTGCTCGCCGCGCGTCTCGAACGCCTCGGCCAGTTCGACGCGCAGGTCGATCAGCGTCTGCCAGGACTCGATGCGCTCGAAGTGCTCGATTGCATCGAGCAGCAGCGGGATGCCGCGCTGACCGTCCCCGCCGCGCAGAAGGGCAAGGCCAAGGAAGTAGCGCGATTCGGCAACGCCGACCAGGAAACCGTTGTCGGCTTGCTGGGCAATCGCGCGCTCGAGCCATCCGGCGGCCTCGTCGTAGCGGCCATCGTGCAGCAGCGCCGCACCCATCGTCATCATGCCGGCACCGCTCAGCACGGGATCGACGCGCTGCTGACAAGTCGACCACATGGTCGTGGCGCTCTGCATCGCCGGTCCGGTCAGGCCGGCGCGCAGCTGCAGGAACACCAGGTCCTGCTCGGCATTGCACAGCGTACGCGCATCGGTTCCGGCACGAGCGGCGGCCAGCGCTTCGGAGATGTATTCCATCGCCAGCGCCTGTTCGCCGGCCAGGGCATGGAAGCGCGACGCCAGAACCAGCAGGTCGGCCCGCCGGGCCGGGTCGTCGGCGCGGGGAAGCAGCTTGAGACCCTCGTAGAGATACGAGAAGGCCGAGGCGTAGTCCTGGACCAGGCCGGACAGGTTGGCCGCCAGCTCCAGCGCACGCAGACGCCGATCGATCGGGACCGGACGGGCCAGGATCGATTCGAGCTGCTCGCGGGCCGCGTCGTAGCGCGCGTCGAGAATCAGGTTGCGGGCTTCCAGGAGATCGAGACGGCTGCGTTGGTCGATGTCGGCGGCAGCGAATTCGGGCGCGGCCCGCAGCCCCTCGATCGCGGCCTGCGAGACCGGCCACGGTTGCTCGGTATTGAGCGCTTCGATGGCGTCGATGCGTTCGGTGAGCGAAGCATCCGGTGGTTCATCGGCCAGCCCCCGCATCGACAGGGCGAGAACGATCAGGCCGAGCAGCAGCACCGGAAATCGGAACACGAGCGAGGCGCCAGCGCGGTCAGCGATAGGCCTTGACGGTGGAGTGCGTCAGGTGCAGTTCCTCGAGGCCGCTGAGCGCGCGCAGCGTGTCGAGATCACCGGCCCTGATCGCGCGGACCGCCTCATCGTCGATCGCGTAGTCGGCGAACACGGCATCGGGATCCCGTTCAAAGCGCTTGGCCAGTTCGGCATCGGCCCCCAGGTCGAACAGCAGGTTCTTGAGATTGTCCATCGATCGGCTCTCGAATCAGTAGGGTGGCGTGGGGACGGCCCTCGGCCGTTCAGTTCGAACCCGCCCGTCCCCATCGCCCGCTCGGGCGGTGATCGATGAGTGTAACCCCCTAGGCGCTGGTCGGTCGGCGCGTTCGCGTGCGGTGCCAGGCCGCGTGGAGCATCACGTGGGGCACGGTCAATGCGGCCAGGCCCCAGAACAGGACGCGCACGGTGTCGGCGCCCGGCGGCGCCGCATCCGGCTGGAGGACCTCCAGCGCCCAGGCGCCGAGGCCGCCCATCAGGAGCGCCCCCAGCGTCGCCGGCCACAGCCGCCATGCCCACTGGCTCATCGACCAGCGCGACCAGGGGCCGTCGCGCGCCGTCGCCATGTCCAGCAGGTGGCCGAAGCTGTGCAACAAGCAGAAATAGAGCGCGAACGCGACCAGCGGCGGCAGCAGCACCATCACCAGCGCAATCACGCTGACCGCCAGCGCCAGCCTGCGGGCTCGCCGGGCGCCGCGCTCCAGCGCGACCCGACTGATCACCATGCCGATGCCGATCAACCAGAGGCAGGCGATGGGCTGCATGGCCCAGGCGATCCGCGGTGCCAGCGACTCGGACGGAGCGCCGGTCAGCCAACCGAACAGGACCGCGACCTCGCCCGGGTGAGCCAGGCATGGGCCGAGCACCGGCAGCGTACCGAGCACCACCACGTCGAGCGGACGCGTCGGCAGCCCGAAGGTGGTGGCGTCCTGATCACCGAAATGGAGGATGGAAATCAACAGGAACACGCCCAGCGTGGCCAGCGGAAGAACCCACCACAGGATCAGCACCAGCGCCATCGCCATGAGATAGAGCGTGTAGAAGGTCGCTCGTGGAGCCGGTCGATGCAGGTCCTGCATCAGTCGCCGGCCGACCCAGGGGTCGGCGCCGCCGTGCAGGATGCCGAGCAGTGCGATCGGCACCAGGACCAGCTGGAGTTGCTCGACCAGACCGGCCGCGCCCAGCGCATCGTGCGCGAACAGCGCAACCGCCATCGAGATCAAGGCTATGCGGCCGTGCAGGCGCTGCCAGTGACGGCGGTCAGTGACGCGCGACGGATCGACGAAAGAGCGATGGACATCGGCCTTCATCGCTGCAAGCCCCTGGCCTCGAGAAACATCATCCGAACGGATCGATCAACCGGGAAGCCGTGCGCGCTCGGCGACGACGGCCGGACCGGGATCGCAGCGGCCGAACCGGCCCGGGAAGGCCCGGGCCGGTCCGAGAACCCGGTTCACGCGCCGGCTTCGGCGTCCGACTTGCGGACCGCGATGGCGTAGATCAGCAGACCGAACACCGCCTTCGCGACGATATCGGCGATCGAGTAGCCGACCTGCACCGCCGTCTCGGCGCCTGCGCCTTCCAGTCCGATCATCGGGAAGATGAACACGACCGGATAGAACAACCAGGCAACGATGGTCAGATAGCGCGCCATGCTCACCAGGCCACGCGCGCTCTCGGGCTGACGGGCAATCGCATCACCGAGGCCGATGAACAGCTGGTACAGGATGATCAGGAACGGAATCATCGACAGGCACCACCACAACCAGCGGGTTCCGGCATCGTCGGAAATTTCGCCCGGATAGCCAAGCAGCACCATCAACGCGGCCAGGCCGCCCAGCAGCCAGCCCTTGCTGACGGTCTCACCGCGCGACAGGCGCATGACCAGCAGGAGCTCGATGAGCAGCAACGGGACGGTCAGCAGCCAGTCGACATATCGATAAGCGTCGTTGAACGGCGTCCCGGAAGAGACGTAGGCGCCATCGACCAACGTGAAGGCCGCTTTCCAGTCGAACAGGATCTGCAGATAATGGTAGGCGGCGATGAAGGTCACCAGGCCGGTGATCGTCAGCGCCGTGCGGTACTCGGGCGCCACGCGCCCACGCTGCATCCAGAAGAATATCGTGGCGGCGGAAAAGGTCGCGAGCGTCAACGAGAACACGTTGAAGACGAGACTGTATTGACCCATGGTGAGCGTTGGCATATCCATGTGTGAACCCTCTTGCGTGGAAGTGGATGAACCGGCGACGTGCGACGGACCCCGACGGCGGAGAGCGGACTGTACGCCTCCGGTATCAACGCACCATTGAACAAGATCAAGACGCCGTGGACCTGTGTGAATTCACTCAGGTGAAAGGCCGATGGCGCCGCCCCCTGGACATCGACCAGCACGCGAAAACGCGTAGACTCCGACCATGGCAAAGCGCATCATGAACCTGCGCAACGTCCCGGTCGACGAAGCGGACGGGGTGCGCGAACTACTCGAGGAACTCGGCGTTGCCTGGTACGAAACGCCGCCGACCGCGTTCGGCCTGAGTGCCGGCGCGCTGTGGATTCGCAACGACGATGATTACGCGCGGGTACGGCAGGCCTACGATCGATTCCAGACCGAATGGACCGAACGGGCGCGCCGGTCGGACGCGCCGCGCCCGGCGCTGCGTCGGTTGGAGCTGATCGGCGCCCTGCTCGCGGCCGCCGCGATCCTGGCCGTGATGGCCTGGCCGATCATTCAGCTGATGCGCTGAGGGCGCGCAGCCGCTCGAGGAATTTCTCGCCGTACTTGTCCAGCTTGTGCCGACCGACGCCGTGCAGATCGCCGAGCGCGTCGAGGGTCTGCGGGCGAACCTCGGCCATGGCGGCCAGCGTCGCGTCATGGAAGATCACGTAGGGCGGAACGCCCTCGGCCCGGGCCAGCGCAAGTCGCAGCTCGCGCAGGTCGTCGAACAGCGGCGCGTGCTCGGCTGCCACCGGTGCGCCGGAGCGCCCCGAACTCCGGCCGCGGACCGTCTTCGGGGCGCGCGCCGGCTCGCGCATCTCCCAGCGCTCTTCGCCGCGCAGCAGCTCGCGCGCCGATGGATCGAGCCGGAGCCCACCGTGCCCGTCGGGATCGGTGGCCAGCCGGCCGCCGGCGAGCAGCTGGCGCAGCAGCGACTGCCAGTACGCCCGCGAATGCGCCTCGCCGATGCCGAAGGTACTGAGTTCGTCGTGCCCGAGTCGCTCGACGCGCTCGGTCCGCCGACCGACCAGCACGTCGATGACGTGACCGGCACCGAAGCGCTGGCCAGTGCGGTAGACGCAGGAAAGCGCCATGCGCGCCGGCTCGGTCGCGTCACTGAGCTTGGGCGGCGACTGGCAGTTGTCGCAGCGGCCGCAGTCGCCCGGGTGGTCCTCGCCGAAGTATCCGAGCAGCGGTGGCCTGCGGCAGCCGACCTGTTCGCAGTAGCCGAGCAGGGCCTCCAGCCGCTGCCGCTCGATCCGCTGGCGCTCGTCGGACAATTCGGACTCGGCCAGCATCTGGCGCAGGCGATAGACGTCATCGAGGCCGTAAACCATCCAGGCTTCCGACGGCAGGCCGTCGCGTCCGGCGCGTCCGGTTTCCTGGTAATAGGCCTCGATCGATCGCGGCAGGTCGAGGTGGGCGACGAAGCGCACGTCGGGCTTGTCGATTCCCATGCCGAACGCGATCGTGGCGACCACGATCACGCCTTCGTCGCGAATGAAGCGGTCCTGGGCCGTTCGGCGCGCCTCGGGCGAGAGTCCGGCGTGATACGGCAGCGCGTCGAGACCCTCCTCGACCAGCCAGCCGGCCACCTGCTCGCAGCGCTTGCGGCTCAGGCAGTAGACGATGCCGGCGTCGCCGGCGTGGTCGCGCTGGATGAAGTCGACCAGCTGGCGCCGCGCGTTGGCTCGCGGCGCAACCTGGTAGCGGATGTTCGGCCGGTCGAAGCTGGCCGTGAAGCGGCGGCATCCGTCGGCGAACAGGGCGCGCTCGATCTCGTCGCGGGTCCGGAGATCGGCGGTTGCGGTCAGCGCGATGCGCGGCACGCCAGGGAACCGCTCGGCGAGCGCCCCCAGGGCCAGGTACTCGGGCCGGAAATCGTGGCCCCATTGCGACACGCAGTGCGCCTCGTCGATGGCCAGCAGCGCGATCGGGACCGAGGCCAGCCGATCGAGCATGTGGCCCTGCATCAGGCCTTCGGGCGCGACATAGAGCAAGTCGAGCACGCCGTCGTGGAGGTCCCGCAGCACCCGGCTGCGATCGTCCGGCGCCAGGCTGGAGTTGAGCACCTCGGCCCGGACGCCGAGGTTCTTCAGTGCCTCGACCTGGTCGTGCATCAGGGCGATCAACGGGGAGACGATCACCGCAGTGCCGTCGCGGACCAGCGCCGGGACCTGGTAGCACAGCGACTTGCCACCGCCGGTGGGCATCAGGACCAGCGCGTTGCCGCCTTCGATCACGGTGTCGATGACGCCGGCCTGTTCGCCGCGGAACTCGTCGAAGCCAAAGACCTCGCGCAGCACGCGGCACGCCGCGCCGCGGCCGGGCTGCTCGACGGGCGGTGCGGACGACACCGTCAGTCCGGCAGGCCGAGCCGCGCCGCGGCGGCGTCGGCGCGTTTCACGCGCTCGGCCAGCTGGGCTTCGTCGGGACCGTCGCCGCCGCCGAACTCCGGCCAGCCCTGGCCGTGACGCCAGCACAGCTCGGCCAGCACCCGGGCATGATCGGGTTCGGCGTTCAACGCCGGGATGTACTCCAACGTCTCGCCACCGGCTTCTTCGAATACCTCGCGGTTCTCGAGCCCGATTTCGTCGATGGTCTCCAGGCAGTCGACGGCAAACCCCGGGCAGACCACCTGAACCCGCTTGACGCCGTCGCGCGCCAGCCCCTGGAGGGTCTGGTCGGTATACGGCTTGAGCCACTCGGCCTTGCCGAGCCGCGACTGGAAGGTCACGAGATAGTCCTCGGGTTCCAGCTTGAGCCGCGCAGCGATTCGGCGCGCCGACGACTGGCACTCGCAGTAGTACGGATCACCGTCGAGCAGGTAGTTCTTCGGGATGCCGTGGAACGAGAACACCAGCTTCTCCGGCCGCCCGTGCTCGTCCTGGTGGGCCCGGATCCGGTCCGCGACGGCCTCGACCCAGGCTTCGTCATAGTGGTAGTGGGTGATGAGCCGCAGCTCGGGAATCCACCGGATCCGCTTCAACGCGTTGGCCAGCCCGTCGAACACGCTGGCCGTGGTCGTTGCCGAGTACTGGGGATACATCGGCAGCACGATCAATCGCTGGACGTTGTCCTCGCGCATCCGCTCCAGCGCCTCGGCGATCGCGGGCTTGCCGTAGCGCATCGCCGGGTAGACCTTGACGGCCGGGTAATTGCGCTCGAATTCGCGCTCCATGGCCTCGGCCAGGTCGCGGGTGTGATAGAGCAGCGGCGAGCCGCGCTCGGTCCAGACCCGGCGATAGGCCTCGGCGGATTTCGGGGCGCGGAACGGCACGATGATGAAGTTCAGGATCATCCACCAGATCGGTCGCGGCACCTCGACGACGCGTGGATCCCAGAGGAACTCGCGGAGATATCGGCGCAGCGCTCGGGCGTCCGGCCGCTCGGGCGTGCCCAGATTGGCCAGCAGGACGCCGGCCCGGGGCGGCTGGGCATGTGCGTTCACCTTGCGGACGCGAGCCCGTCCATCGATCCGATCCCTGGCCATTCCAGCATCTCCATCCGTTCGTGATCCGAGGGCGGAGTGTACCGCCCGGGCGGACGGCGCCGCGTCGGCAATCGACTCGAATTTACGTAGGAGTATGACTGACAGCGGGATTCTGCTATTCTCGCGGGCGTACGTGTGTCCCGAACGGGAAGAGGTTCGATCGCCGCCATGAACACCGCGCTCCGCAGCGCCGCTCACGCCCTCCTGCTGGTCCTTGCGGCCGGCCACGGCGCGCTGTCGGCCGAGCCGCTGGCCTGGGGCGTGAATTCCCGCGGCAACCTGTCCGACGACCAGCAGGTTCATGCGCTGTGGCGCATCGACCTGGCCACTGGCGACGCCGAATACGTCGGTTGGACCTCGTTCCTCGACATGGAAGGCCTGGCGCTCGACGCCGACGGCACCCTCTACGGCGCCGACGACGAGAGCAAGACCCTCGTCACCGTCGGCACGACCAGCGGGCTGGCGTTGGCCGTCGGCAACCAGCGGGCCAATTTCGGCGTTCCGATCGCCGATGTGCTCGACCTGGGCATGACGTTCACCTGCGACGGCGATCTGCTGATCAGTTCCGACCAGCGCGAAACCCTGTTCACGGCCGACCCGGCCGACGGCATGCTGGTCCGGATCGGCGAGGAAGGCGGACTCGGCGCACCGATCACCGATATCGCGGCCTGGGGCGACGCGCTCTACGGCATCGGCCAGGGCCTGGACGGCGCAGGCAACAGCGACAGTCCGTTCCTCTACGTCATCGACGCCGACGCCGGCACGGCCGAGGTCGTCGGACCACTCGGACCGGCCGTCGCGCCCTACGCCAACGCCGGCCTGGCCTTCGACGCCGATGGTCAGCTCTGGGCGTTGACCGACCGGCGTGACGGGGGCAATCCGAACCTGCCGTCGGAAATCCTCCGGATCGACCTCGACACCGGGACGGCGACCAAGATCGCCGACGCCGATGTGGTCGGCTTCGAGTCGCTGGCCATCGCACCGCCCGGCGGCTGCGACCGAGGCGCACCGCCGGCGGTGATCGTGCCGACGCTCGGCCCCGGCGGCCTGCTGGCCCTGACCCTGCTGCTGCTGGCCGTTGGCTGGACGCTGCTGACGCCCCGGCGGTAGACTGGTCGTCCTTACCGCCCCCGCTTCCGGAGCCCTACCCCCATGGCCAATATCAGCCCCTGGCAGTTGCTGATCATCCTGTTGATCGTGCTGCTGATCTTCGGCACCAAGAAGCTGCGCAACATCGGCGGCGATCTCGGTGGCGCGATGAAGGACTTCCGCAAGGGCCTGAACGACGGCGACGGCGACGGCGACGACGACACGTCGGCGAAGAAGACCTCCAGCGACGACAGCGAGTCCGGCTCGACCCGGCACTGATCGTGGGCGGCGTCGGCTTCACCGAGCTGCTGATGCTGGCCGTCATCGCGCTGATCGTGCTCGGACCCGAAAGACTGCCGGCAATCGCCCGCACCGCCGGCCGACTGACCCGCCAGGCCCGTCGCGCCTGGCAGAGTCTGCAGTCCGAACTCCAGACCGAACTCGACGCGGAACACAACCGCAGGATCATGGACGCCACGGCGGGCCGCGACGTCGAGCCGGGATCGTCCGGGAACGCGTCCGGTCCCGACCGCGAGTCCGGCGATCCGCCGTCCTCCGACCCGGCCGCGGACGACGGCGCGTCCGAGGACCGCGCGAGCGAAGGCGACTCGAAACCGAAGCGCGATGACGACGCCAGCTGACGACACCGATCAGGAACTGAGCCTGATCGACCACCTGCTCGAGCTGCGCACGCGGCTGATCCGCGCCGTGCTCGCCGTCGTCGTCTGTATGCTGGCGCTTGTGCCGTTCGCGCGGACGCTGTACTCGATGGTCTCCGAACCGCTGGTATCCCGCCTGCCCGAGGGCGCCAGCATGATCGCGATCGACGTGGCCTCACCGATCTTCGCCCCATTCAAGCTGGTCATGGTGCTGGCCCTGCTGCTGGCCATGCCGTACGTGATCTACCAGCTCTGGGCGTTCGTCGCGCCGGGCCTGTATCAACACGAAAAGCGCATCGCCCGGCCGCTGCTGTTCGCGGCCACCGCGCTGTTCTATCTGGGTTGCCTGTTCGCCTATTTCCTCGTCCTGCCGCTGATCTTCGCGTTCATCACCAAGATCGCACCGGACGGCGTCGCGGTGATGACCGACATCACCCGCTACCTCGACTTCGTCATGGTGCTGTTCCTGGCCTTCGGCTTCGCCTTCGAGGTGCCGGTGGTCACCGTCGTGCTGGTCGCGATCGGACTGGTCACCCCCGAACAGCTCGCGAAGGCACGCGGCTACGTGGTCGTCGGCGTGTTCTTCGTGGCCATGCTGATCACGCCGCCCGACGTGATCTCGTAGACGCTGCTGGCGATCCCGGTCTGGATGCTGTACGAACTGGGGATCGTGTTTTCGCGGATGGTGGTTCGCGACCGGGACGCGGAGGCGTCGGGCGACTGAGCCGCAGCGGTGCCTTTGCCTTTGCCTTTGCCTTTGCCGTTGCCTTTGCCGTTGCCTTTGCCGTTGCCTTTGCCGTTGCCTTTGACGCTTCTGCTTGGCTGAGAGGGGCGCATCCGGGCGCGACGCTGGGTTCTTCAACTTCAAAAGCATTTCGCCGCTGGCTGCGCCAGCTGATGCGACCTACTTTTTTCGCAACAAAAGTAGGCAAAAATGCTTTTCCCGCAATGGCGCCCGAGCTGCGCTCGGGTTCCCTGCGATGCTCGGTGCGAGTGGGGTCCGCTGAACTCGCTCCAGTCGCTTGCGCTCCTTCCGCTCAGACATGCAGCGGCCCTTTTGCCACTCGCCCCTGCGCTTCTCGGCGCCCTTGAGGGGGCTTGAAACCGACGGCTCAGCGACGCGTGTCGCCTTGGGTTCGGTTCCTTGGCTTAGGTAAGGATTCGCTTTTGATCGAAAGCGACCTTCCGGAACCGAATCTCTTCGATCAGCTGAAGCAAACTGCCTTGCTGGGCGCGGGTTGGATTTTGACTTGCCCCGCCGTCAGCGCCGCCGGAGGCGCGGACCGGATGGCGGACAAAGGGCCGTCGCAATGTCTGAGCGTAGGGAGCGCAAGCGACCGGAGCGAGTTCGACGGACCCCGCCAGCCGGGAGCACCGGAGGGCACCCGGCCGCAGGCCGGGCGGCGATGTTCGCG
>Ga0102934_1000064_pt1 | contig 54011 bp, 45 predicted proteins | sample SalPonR2_A_D1_MG_FD_78175 | JGI IMG/M metagenome (GOLD analysis project Ga0102934, IMG submission 78175) | Salt pond soil microbial communities from South San Francisco under conditions of wetland restoration - Salt Pond MetaG R2_A_D1_MG | ecosystem: Environmental > Aquatic > Marine > Intertidal... | reverse complement strand
GTAAAGAATAACGTGGTTGGTGTTGGGGGATGTGGAGGTTTGTATGAGGGTTTTTATTAATTTAGATGGGGGGGGGGGGGGGGTTGTAGCGGTAATTCGCAACCTCACGCTCAACGTTAAATACCTTATTCAATAAACCGTCGACCTTATCCGCGACCCTGCGGTAATGCTCCTTCCCCTTTTAACGCACCTCAGTATCTTTTGACTAGAGTCATACCATAAAGCGGAGGAAGGACGTGATAAACGCTGTAGGGCGCTAGAAAGCAGCCCACGCGGCACACTCTCCTCTTCCTCCGACACACGTTTAACCAACGCCGTCAGCCGATGCAAAATGGATTTCTTACAGTACGCAACTACGTCCCACGGAATACTCAGCAACATCTCAGCGTAGCCTCGCTCCTTCTCTTTGCCCAACGCGCTCGCCCCTACGCACACTGCCTTCGCGGTCCTCTGAATGATCTCTTGCTTCAGGGTCGGTTTTCTTTTTTTGGCATTTGATGACTTCAAATAAAAATAGTTCCGCAGCTCGATCAACAGATCCTTGGAGACCATGATCTCCACGGGTTCGCCTGCCTGTCCTTTCCGCGGGATAATCCGCAAAAGGGCATCCCCAACACCCTGTAGCATTGCTCGGAAACCGCATTCGGAGAGCGTGGAGCGTGCCTTCACGCCAAACACTTCGCCCAGGGGGTCCGTGGGAGGCGGCAAGTCCCCCACGTTTTGGAACGGACACGGAAGGAAAGCAGGGTCGGCGGAGCAATGGCCGTGTAGACTCGAAATATGCGCGCAAAAGGTGGCGCGAACGATGGTCACTGCGAGTTCAAGTTGTTCGTCCTTCTTAATGGAAACTGAAATGCCATCCCGTGCCTTTCCGGCAGGGATTTGTCCGCTTCCTTTCGCCTTTTTCACGGAAAATCCACAATTTTGATCGCTACGCCCTCGTTTACGACCGAGGCTTCCGTTGACGCTGTCGCCCTCGCCCTGGATGAGGGATCCTCCCACCTCGTCTCCCGCGGGAGGGGCAAGGCTCGTGTTTCCACCGCTGTCGCGCAACGAGGAGAGAGAGGACGAGGAGGAAGAGGGAGAAAAAGTGGGCTTTCCCAGATCTTTCTCTGGTAAAGACAAGGTCACTAGGTAGCCATGCTCTCCCTGCCTTATCCTTCCACGCCCTACAGCTCCCGTCTGCACGAGGCCTCCCTTTGCATGATGTGAGAAGCTCTTCCCTAACTCTTTCGACGTTTGCTCCGGAAATGGATTGAACGAAGTCTCTGCTTCTCTTTCGCTTCTTCTCACTCTCTCTGGCACGTTGACAAAAAAGCGGGATCCTTCTCTGTCCCACCCTCTCTCCCAACGATCTCTCTCCCAATCACGGCGAAGCTGGTCCTCCACTCCCCACTGCTCGTGTTGTCGACTGGACTCGCCACGCTCGAGGCCACCGAAGCGTGAGTGAGATTGCGCAGGCGGGAACGAACGAGACGGCCAAGGAGAAGCGAAGGCGTGGGCGGGCGGAGGGGGAATCGCGTGCGAGTGTAGGCCAGAGGGTACGCGAGGCCGACGCCAACCTCGTCCCTCATCCAAATCTTCAAGTGGCATCGCCGTGGAAGGAAAGGAATGATCCGAAGGACCGTCACATTCTTCCAACGAGAGCAAAGGGGGGGGGTCGTGCTGTCTCGGCATCCTGGGTGGCGAGTACGAGACAGGAAACCCCCCTCGTCGGGGCTCCCGCCCATGGCCCTCGGCCGGCAGTGCATGAGAAAGGGTGGGAGGGAGAGCGTGAGGATGATGCCGGTCCTCAAACGGAATGTGCGGCCGATGGTAAGAACCAAGCCAGTCCGTGCTTGCATCACGGTGACGTCGCAGGCTGAGATGTCTCTTTCCCCGCAAGTCCTCGCGCCCACCAGCGAAATATTCTCTAGACATCTATCCTGTATGAATCGTTATTTCCCTACGAGCTACAATTATCCATTCTTCCTGTTTTTCAGTGGGTACGAAGCAAACGGTTTGACTACCCCGTGCTTCCCCGCCACCACTCTACCATCGAACCGCCCTACTGGGTTCCAGTTGCGAGAGATTTCAGTCGCGTCGCTCTACCTGTGATCACAACGACTACGCAGGAAATTAAGATGGAGAAGTTAGTCGTTTGTATTCATTTAAATGTAAAAAGCCAGCCCCTTCCGCTCACTCACTAACAAGATCAAAGGCCATTAAGTTTCCACAATTAGGAAACCGCCATTATAATCACCACAATAATTTGCTGTCATTAGATAACGGCTTTACCCACAAATTTACATGTAAAGCTGTGTTTGATGCCAGTAAAGGGGCTTTGCGAGCAATTCACCGGACTCCCCTGCCCAGGTACGACGCATTTACAAGGCTGGCAGCAGGCACGTTTGCCGACAGAGGCCCCAACTTCCATGGAGAGTTCGATTGAAACATGTTGGCATGTGGCTAAGTGAAAGTAAAGGCGTCATTTCCGAGGCACGTGACACGATGCGTGAGTTATGGGTGTTGACGCGAGTAGACAGGGGCCCTTGGGGCGAGGCGAATGAAGGCAAGCACCCTATTTGAAGACAAATGAATGCGTCCCCAACGACATCACTGTCCACATTCTTCCTCCCTTCTGCTACTACGGAGACAAGCGCTCAAAACCTGGCCTCAACCAGCCTGGAAAACAAAGGACTTGACAGGCATGAATTTCTCTACCACACCACGTACAGGTCCTCTGGTCCTTGGCGAGCCCGGGAGTCTCAGAGGGGTGCAACTCAATTACTCCCCCAAATAGAGGACATTAAGTCACAGCTTCGACAATTTTGACGTTTCTGACGCGTTACAGGGCTATAGTAATGGGCAATCGCGCGTACGGGAGAGTTTTGCGCCGAAGAGAAGCCATTTTTGCGACCAGGTATGTACTTTTGTGGCTTTGGAACTTGATCTGACGAGGGATGCGAGAACTAGCGTATACGATAAAGCTCGAATCACATTTTAAATCTCTTCTGCCGTATTCGGCTTGGTGATCAATGTGAAAACATTTTGAGCGGGAGAGCGGGCAACATTTCTTCAATTCGTTTATTTTTTTTCCAATTTCTAACTTGCATTTGTGCAGGAACCTCCTATCCTCATGTCTCGTCGCCTTCTTTCTTCTACGTTGCAACGATGGGAATGTTCAAGCGTTTCAAAGTGTAATACCTCTTAAATCTTCACGAGGCATCATACTTTCCGCTGCACCTCAAAGCTCTGTACCTGCCCCAATCGGAGTCACCGCGGAGACGGTCACCTTCCCTAATACGGGGTTGTCCATGGAGGTCCTCAGCGCCAAATCACACTCCTCGTCCTCGTCCGGTCCCGACAACATACTGGCAGCCTTGTCTTCATTTTTTTGGCCCAAAGTCCGCCGTAAGCAACCGCTGGTTTTCATCCACGGATCTTTTCATTCTGCCTGGTGTTGGGCCGAGCATTTCCTTCCCTTTTTTGCAGCACGAGGATATGACAGCTACGCTATCTCCTGTCGGGGCACCTTTCCTTCTCCGTCACCCAATCAAGAAGCAAGTATAACCATCAATACCCACGCGGCAGATCTGCGAGACTTTCTGAGGGTTGCCTTCCCTCCTAGCGAGCAAGACACCCCTCAACCGATCCTCATTGGTCACTCGTTTGGCGGAGCCATCCTCCTCAAACTGCTTGAGCAGCCCACCCCCTCGCCACTGAGGGGCGTCGCTTTTCTGTGTTCCGTTCCTCCCTCTGGAAATGGTCCGATGACTGCTCGCTTTCTCAAGAGAGATTTCATCCTCGCGCTGAAAATCGTCTTGGGCTTTGTGGCCAAGAAAGGGGCAGAGTGGGACTGGCTGTGTCAAGAGCTCTTCTTCAGCCCCTCGCTTCCTCCTGACTTACTTCGAAAGTACAAAAAGAGGCTGAAGAAGGACTCTGTGGTCGGCATCGATGTTAAGGATTTCCTCAAGGAACTGCCGGTCTTGCGCGCGGACGGGGCGACAGGGCAGGGCCGATGGGTGAAGGAAGTCCCGTCTCGTCTCGTGATCGGTAGGGGGGAGGATTGTCTTGAATATTTGGAAAGAGGTCTCGTTACCCGGACACTCGACAGCTTGTTGATGGCATAATCTAGATTCGAATCAAAAGTTGCGTGATGGTCTGCAGTTATCACCAGGCATGTGAGGAGGCTTCCCTGAGCGTGGGACCTAATAGATCCTGCATTTTTATTTCCCTTCCCGAGCACTTTTATTTCCCTTCCCGAGGAGTGTCTCCCTCGACTGTGGTCGGCGTTCTGTTTTATCTTCGCGCTTCTCGCTGACAAGTTTCCTTGTTTTCTTCTCGACGCAGGGGCGGAACGCGACAAGCTTGTGGACAAAGAAGGTGTGGAGGAAACGGCACGATTCGTAGATGCAGAACCACCAGTCTTTCTTCCAACGGCGCACGATGCCATGCTGGATCCAGAATGGCGTCTTGCGGCCAATGCTTTGCTGCAGTGGTTGAATGCAATGGATCAGGCGGTCAAGAAGTAAAGTACTTGGGAAACCCCAAATCGAGCTTGAACGGCGGATAAAGTCATAAAATAACGTGCCCCACTGTTTGAATAAGACTCCCCCTTCTCAACTGGTAGGAAAATGATGAAAGATTTTTTATTTTGTTACAAAAACATATCGAAATGTAGCCCTTGTCGTAAACTGTTTCTATTTGGTTTTTAATTGACGAGTGCAACACCCGTTCAACGATCGTCAAGGGAGCAATAAATCAAGACCATGCTCTGAGACCCTCTTGAAAACATGCCGCAGGACGCGGACGGCATCTGTGCACCCTTTTTATCCCCGTGGTGTCGTTCCGCTTCCAACTGCTGCCAGTGGCTGACTATCTCGCCAAATTTGTACGTTAAAGGCGCTTGAAGAGCCCACCCGTGCTACCGTGGAGAAAAAAATGGCACCATTCTTGGGCGGTGTTCTGCCCTGCAAACCCCGAGTCTATATTTCTGATGAATTAAATGGAACTGCTGCGGAAATTCTGCCGTGAGAGTACGCGCATATTTGCAATGGTTGTGATGGGTGCTCGTGAAGAAGAAACTTCACACAGAAAAGCAGGCTACAGTTAATTTGTGGACGGACTACCCCATTCATAAAACCTCTAACGCCCATGAATGTCCTCACAGGTTCTAGCATGCTTCGCAAGGTGTTAGCACAGCGAGTAAAGGTCTCGAATGCAGCCTGCAGTACTACTGTCTCCAAGGGCACATCAAGGACATGGGCGAGTGTACGGGCCCGCCGCCACATAGGTAGCATTAAATTTACCGCTCCCTCAGCTAAACCTCAAGCATGTTGTTTCCAAGCGCATGTGCCTATCTCATCGTCATACGTGGCCCAGCGACGCCTGGTTTTCTCACGGGCATTTAGCACGAAAGTCCCCACGGCTTCCGAAAACGCCGGGGCACCAGCAACAGGCGGCGTCGTAGGCCTGCGGGCAGGGGTGCCATACGCCCAGCTCATTGTCGGGGTGCCACGTGAGACATATCCAGGTGAATGCCGAGTAGCGGGGACCCCTGAAACCGTGAGCAAGCTGGTATCGCAGGGGATCAACGTGAACGTCGAAAAAGGAGCTGGGGCCCGCGCCGGGTATACCGACGCCGCGTACCTGGCGGCTGGAGCCACCGTTGTGGACACCGGCGCCGTTTGGAGGTCGCACATTGTCACGAAGGTGCGCCCACCGTCTGTGGAAGAAGCCGAGCTTCTAGAAGACCGAGCACTGATCTCCATCGTCCAGCCTGCCCAGAACCCCGCATTGCTGCAAACCTTCCAGAAGAACAAAGCCACGGTCCTGGGCCTGGATCAGCTGCCCCGCACGCTCTCGCGCGGACAGGCGTTTGACGTCCTATCGTCGCAGGCGAACATCGCCGGGTACAAAGCCGTTCTTGAGGCCTTCAATGCCTTCCAACGCTTTGTGCCCGGGCAGATAACGGCGGCCGGACGGGTACAACCTGCCAAAGTGCTGGTCCTAGGGGCCGGGGTGGCGGGGCTGTCGGCAATACAGCATGCTAAAAATTTGGGGGCGGTCGTGCGGGCGTTTGACGTGCGCCCGGTGGTGAAGGAGCAGGTGGAGAGCCTGGGAGGGGAATTCGTGGAGGTGGCTCATCAAGAGGACGGGAGCGGCGCGGGCGGATACGCCAAGGTACGTGACCTCCGTCCATCTGCTCGGCCCATCAGACATGGATGGGCAACGAGTCTGGTCGGAGGGGGGGGGGGGTTCATAGCCCCAATGGGTTGGGGAGAGAGGCCGACCCTGTCTGCGTGTCCTCGAGCTGATCGTCTCTCTCCTCCCAGGAAATGTCTGCCGCCTGGCACGAAGCCGCCCGTCGGGCCCTGGCGGAACAGTGCCGGGAATGCGACATCATTATAGCCACGGCGCTGATTCCGGGGAAAAAGGCCCCGCGTTTGATCCACGAGGACATGGTGGCTCTCCTCAAGCCGGGGTCCGTGGTCGTGGACCTGGCGGCCGAGTCCGGGGGGAACGTGGCGGGCTCGGAGCCCAACCGCGTGTACACGACGGAGCAGGGCGTGACCATGGTCGGGTTCACGGACCTGCCCTCCCGGTTGCCCACCACGGCCTCCACGCTCTTCGCCAATAACGTGAGCAAGTTCCTCCTCTCCCTCGGGCCACAGACGACCAAGGAGAAAGGGGTCTTCAAGATCGATCACCAGGATGAGGCTGCCCGGGGATGTCTGATCACAGACCACGGGGAGCTGACCTGGCCTCCGCCCCCCCCTCCGAGTCTGGCGGCGGCCACAGGCACAACGCCGGCTGGGAAAGCGGAGGCAAAGGACGCTCAAGTGGTGGCGGTCGACCCTCGACAGGCATTTCTGACTACGGCCCTGTGGGGAAGCGTGGGCGCGGGGGGTATGGTGGCCTTGGGAATGGCGGGTCCTGGCCCGGCGTTTAACAGCATGCTCACTACCTTCGCCTTGTCGACCATGTTGGGGTACCACACCGTCCAAGGCGTAGCCCACTCTCTGCACTCGCCCTTGATGAGCGTGACCAACGCGATCAGTGGGACCACGGCCTTGGGGGGAATGATCCTTTTATCCCACGGCGTACACGACGGCCACCTGACCGCCCAGGTCCTGGGAGCGGGCGCCACACTGATCTCAGCGGTCAACATCGGCGGAGGTTTCAAGGTGACCGGAGCGATGCTGGACATGTTCCGGCGCAAAGAGGACGCCCCCGAGTACAACCACCTCTACGCCATCCCGGCCGGGACCCTAGCCGCCGGGTATCTGTACGGGCTCCACGCCGGCCACGGCGAAGACTTGACGTCCCTCGTTTCCCTTGTCTCCGCGCTGTGTTGCGTGGGAGGTATCGCGGGGCTGTCTTCCCAGCAGACGGCACGGCTCGGCAATGTCCTTGCGATGAGCGGCGTGGGACTGGGCACGCTGGCCACTCTGGGCTCTCTCCAAGCCCCCATGCCCGTTCTCGCAGGGGTCATGGGTCTCCTCGGCGGGGGAGGTCTGATGGGCGTGCGAATTGCCGCCAAGGTGGGCCCCTCCGAGCTGCCCCAGACCGTCGCCGCTTTCCATTCGCTCGTGGGGCTGGCGGCGCTTGGAACGGCTGTCGGGGACGCGACGCTCTACCTGGGGAATCCAGAAATCATGGACTCCACCCGCATATCCGCAGTCTACCTCGCAAGTGTGATCGGTTCCATCACAGCCACGGGCTCCGTCGTTGCCTTTGGGAAGCTGCAAGGCTGGCTGCATTCCAAGGCCTTGTCCCTCCCAGGTCGGGACGCAATCAACCTCGGCCTCGGCGTCGGAACTGCCGCCAGTGCAGTAGGCTTTGGTCTGGCCGGCTCGCCCGAAGGGGCGCTGGCGTGCCTTGGAGCAGGATCCTTGTTGAGTGGAGCTCTCGGTGCACACATGACTGCATCAATCGGGGGGGCCGATATGCCAGTGGTGGTGACTGTCCTGAACTCGTACAGTGGCTGGGCTTTGTGCGCGGAGGGGTTCATGTTGAATTCTCCTCTCTTGACGACGGTCGGGGCATTGATTGGGTCGTCCGGTGCCATTCTGACCCACATCATGTGTAAAGCGATGAACCGTGACATTGTTTCCGTGCTCCTGGGGGGCTACGGCACTTCGTCGACGGGCAAGGGGGAGGCCATGAAGATCGAGGGCGAGCCGACCATGACGGATGTTGCGCAGACTGTGGAGCTTCTGACGAATAGCAAGAAGGTGGTGATTGTTCCCGGCTATGGTACGTCCTACATAATTCCGACGAAAGGGAGAAGAGTCCTGCTGCAGAAGAGTGACAAGAAGTGACCTTGGATATCGTTCCTCCGAAGGCGTCGGGATGTTTGAATTACCTCACTTACACACACCCCCTACCCCAAAATGCTACAGGTCTGGCCGTGGCCAAGGCTCAGTACGCCATTGCCGAGCTAGTTGAAAAGCTGCACCATCACGGCATCAAGACTACCTTCGGCATTCATCCCGGTGAGGCTACTTCGAAAGTCTTTGTCTCGGACTGGAGATGTACTTTCTGTCGAGTCCCATGACCCCAACCCTAACCCCCTTCCAAGAAAAATAGAATGCTGAACTTCTCTATACCCCCGTCACGACAGTGGCAGGGCGCATGCCTGGGCAGCTGAACGTGCTACTGGCGGAAGCGGGTGTACCGTACGACGTGGTACAGGAAATGGACGAAATAAATGAACACATCCACGAATCAGACGCATGCCTTGTGATAGGGGCGAACGACACGGTCAACAGTGCGGCTGAGGAAGATCCAAACAGCCCTTTGGCGGGTATGCCCGTGATTCGAGCTTGGGAGAGTAAAAACGTCGTTGTCATGAAGCGGTCGATGGCCTCTGGATACGCCGGTGTGGATAACCCTCTGTTTGTGAAGGTGCGTTGGAGACAGACACTTAAATGGGAACATTGGATCGATGGAAGCGACGAGTGCCGGGAGATCGTGACCGATTCCATTGATGGCACTAGGAATGGTGCAAAGAACAAGCTGCTTATAACGTCACTACATACATACATACAGCCTAATACCCAAATGCTTTTGGGCGATGCTAAGAAGACCGTGGATGCAATTTTAGCCGCCACAAAAAAGCATTATGCCAAGGAAAGCGGTGCAATTTAGATGAATATACAAAGGGGAAATGCGTCCGAGTGGGACCTGAGCCAGTGTTCTGATCTATACGACATTGTGTCACACCCAGTGGCCAGGCAAGTGGGCTGCCAGTGGGAGCACCGGCCGAGGGTGTGACTGAAGTTTCATGGCCATGTTTTCGCGAGGGGTGGGGAGGGGGGGGGAATGCCATTAGATAAGCGAGAAAGCAGAGCTTAGGAGGTCATGCTTGTAATCAGTCTGAGGCGCATGCTTGGTGAAGGGCACTCGGGGAAGACACACACTTGACCGCGTTATTTTCACGAAAACCAATATCTGAAACTCAGATGGTCACCAGATGAAAACTTCTGGAGTAAAAGCGACTTTCTGGCTCTGTGAACTCAACCAAGCGTGAGGCCATTCCAAGAATGCCACATTCCAACATCAAGTGATGATGCCAAATTTTCGACATTCATCGGAGTAAATCCCAACGGCTTTAAAGTATTTATTTATCCCGTCGCATTCTTTACTTTTGCTTCCTCTAACGAAGGCATCAAGGGCAACGCTAGAACACTTGTTTTGTTCCTCGTCCTAACACTATGGTAAGTAAGAAGACTTCCCTGATAGCTGACAGCGCGCGTGCTAGTCGCGTCAGTTTTCTCCGCCACTTCATAATCGGAACCCCTCACTTCTCACTATCCGTCGATCATCTTCTTTGAATGGCTGTGCTCTTGCCTTTCTGCTTTCCTCTCATGTCGACAATTGACTTTCCCGCAAGTCGTTCTTCTTCCTCGATCCGCAGCAAAACCGGCGGAATGGTACCAGCTTCACACCATTCCAGTCGCTGGTTGGTCTTGGCCTTCTGATCCAAGCCCACCATCTCCATGTACTGAGCGAAGCTCCGCACTTTACCCATACCATAGCTCTCCTTATCGACCTTAAGGGACTGAGGCCAGACAAGCTCGTCGTCGACCTCAGGGTATTCGAGCATGTTCTTCACTCGACGGATGGCGATGGTGTTCAACCGATTGTGAAAGCCCGGACGCTTGAAAGTCCGCCCTACCGTCTCCCAGAATTTAGGCTTGTTTCGTCGGACATAAATGTGGGAAAGTACGTTGATGGTTGGGGAGAATATGTGGTAACCATTTGTGAAGGCGCGCGAAGAGAGCAGGATCTCCTCGCCCATGAAGACCCAGGGCAGATAGGGGTCAAAAGGCACGTCCACCACGAACTGGCCCGTTGTGAAAAAGAAGCCGGCAGCAACATAGGGCGCAAATCGAGGTGTTGGTGGCTCCTCATGCTCGTACCTAGAGGAGCCCATCAGCCGTACTATCTGGGATTCGATCCCGGGTTCACAAAAGTATCCCTCGCACATCCTGAGGCCGATGGACCGCTGCCAGTGTCCTCCTTGGGGCGGGGGATAGTTGGTTATGACAGGATTCGGCCGTTCCGCTAGTGTCATCATCTTTTTAAGCTCCATATCCCACTTCTCCGCGAAGAACATGTGGGCGTCGATTTGCATAAAATACGATTCCCCGTTCCAGAGCTTGGAGGCAAAGTACCTCGCCATCGCGGGGCCCAAAGACTCGCTTTCATTGATTCGCAAGATTCTCAAGTGATTGCAATATTGACCCATCTCTCCTTCGCAGAAAGTTTTCACGCAATCTACGTCGGGAGGGGCGAGACCGATGCTGAGATCTTTCTGAACGCCCGTTCGGCAATTCGAGTAGCAATTCTGCTCCACCAGACCCACGTGCAGTCCCTCAGGCTTGTCTGCATGTTTGAAAGCTTCCGTTAGAGTATTGGGACAGTTTTCGTCGCGGTAGGTGGCCATGGATATGAATGTGGTATCGCCAGAGGGGTCAAGCCTGGGGGGCGAGTACTCCTTGTCAAGGGGCAGCACGTGCTTCTGCGTCAGGGACACAAAGGTTTCCCAAACCTCTTCCGCCGCGATCACTGGGTTATCGCCAACCACTACCTTGTCAAATTCCATGTGAAGTTCTTGCAGGTACTCTTCAAATCTTTTAATGATGAATTCTATGCTTGCCACTGGCTTCGACGGCCCTTCCTCGTGCTCCTCGTTGGCATTTCCCATGCGCAAGATTCCTTCGGGTAGGACGTTGTGGGCAAGTTTGCCGGCTTCGTCTGAGGCAAATTCTAGCGCCTTCTTCGTAAAAGATCTGGCACTGTAGTCTCGCCCCACTGCCTCTCCCTCGAGTCCGCGCACATGGTCAGGCGACTCGGACACGAAAAAAAGCAAGCTACCCAAGAGAATGACCAGCGCCGTTGCAGGTAGAAGCCACTTGCTTCTAGCCCGCTTTCCATTGTTATCGCTTCCCATAGTATCCAACGTGATCTGTGGTCGTACTACCGTGTTTTAAATGGGGAAAGGAACTAGACGTGACTAGAAGGCACGATTTTGAGTTAGGTTGCATCAATGCAGCTATTTTCCTGCAAGACCAAACGGCCAGTCACCGGGAAAAATCCTGAATTGTGGTATATGAAGGTTTGGAATGTGGCACTTCGTGCGTCTGGAGCGGCTTTCCACGCGCGTGAAGGCGTTCAAGAGGTCACAGAAACAAGTTCGGGGGGCATGGGCCTGCTCGAGGCGGAACTCGCGGAAACGCTGGAGCGAGCGCTCCGAGCCGCTTATTCCCGTCTTGCTCGCAATGAACAAAACATCCGAAACGAAGGCAACCAATTTGGAGATAGGAAGAATCATAAAATGGCTTTAGAAATGATATATGAGCAGGGGGAAAACATTAATTGGCTGTGCATTCGTGGCGAGATTCAAGGAGGCCGTCGTTTTTCTACCTGCAAACACCTTGTGGTATTTCTGATGTAATAGGCCTATCGATCATCAATAAATGTGGACGGTTCGACGTTAATTTACAATGTCATGCCTTGAGACATTCTCCCTCGACGAATCGAAAGTTCGAACAGCTGATAATTGTTAAAGTTGACCCATAACTCCCTGATTGGTCGGGTCATTGTCAACCATACTTTAATGCAATTTCTCCCTCAAAATAAGTGCTGGCACATTTTATTTCCTTTGAGAGAGGAGCATGCCGTTGCCGCTGTTACAGAAGGAAAAGATTCCGAAGACGGAAGAAAGGCTAAGGGCACCGGGAATCCCATGGTCTGAGGGAAATGCTCCACACTGGCTGAGATCGGACACATCAGACTGGTGAGCGACAAGCGTGATTGCGTGCTGCGCTGGTCAGCGGAAACTAAATCGTCTTGCCTTGCGCGACCACGGCGCAATTTTTTTGACAGCCCTGCCGAGGCTCTCTCTCATCTTCCCACGTCTCGTGTCGGCGACGGCGCGCTCTGCTCACGGCCCTTGCCATTGCTCGCCCTTGTCACGTTTTGTACAAGCAGGAGACAAGCGAGCTCAAATGTCCATCCCAGCCGACGTAAGAGGGACATACTAAGCGTGGTTCGGCCTAGGCCCAGGACAAGGAGAGGAAGAAGCAAGGTACAAATGTTCACGCCTTCTTCCTTTTCGTCGCCTGTACTGTCCTTTTCACTATCTCTGCATGATTTTTCCATTGTTCACTGCTTTCACATTGCGAGTGCACTCACCCTCCTCTTCAGTTGCGGGGAAATCCAGACAAGTTGCGGGGAAGTCCAGACAGGACGCCCAAACTCCGGAGCTCACAAGGAGTAAAGACAAATTTCCTCAGGAAAGCTGTATTGCCATGTTATGTTCGGGTTATTGTAAAGGAAATCACTTGACAAACATGAGGGCCACCATTGCCTTGTAAGCAGCGCAATTTCTGCACAACGCATAGGTTCTGGTCATGAGGAAATGGGTAGTTGAGCCAGCGTTGCTGTCGACACCGCCATGATTACGTGTAGTCTCCGCTGTTCATTGACAGCTTGGAAGAGAAATGTCCAAAAGTGTCCATATGGGAGAGATATCTACGAAAGATTTGATTACTGTGGAAAGTGGTGTCTTTGCGTTTTCTTATGTAGTTGTCGTTCAAGTGGGCCGCCGACGTCAACCCTGCAAGCGAGTGCAACTTAGCTTTCCAAAATGTGACTGGGAAAAGAATCATCAAGATGTCAATAAAGCATACAGACGATACGTAGCGTCCCCAACGTATGATGCGCCCGCCTCTACTTTCTTTCAGGGAAAACGGGGCAAACGGGACGTAGCAATGCTCGCTGTGAGGTGGGTTGGAGTGGGCGAAGGGGCGAGAGCGTGGGGCTGGGTAAAGAGGGGGATCGCTCAAGATTGACAAAGCATGCACGAAATACGTCCATTTCATTGCTGCGTCATTTTGGGACACCAACAGGTACAACGGAGGCATAAACGACGCAGCTACTACAGTGGAATATTCTTTCCAGAACTGTGTCCCGTCTATGATTTCGTCGCGACGCCCGGGGCTACTCCTGCTGCTCCCGGTCCTCGCCATGGTAAAGCCGACGGCCTGTTTTTTGCGGCCCGTCAGGACCGTACTACCTTCGCGGCATCACCATATAGCGACATTAATGGGCTGTAGAGGCCGATCACTAGGAGAAATTCCCTCGGCAATGTCCCCAAGGTACGCTCAAGGGAGTATCTAGAACAAGATTTGCCAGGTTCTCACCGATCTTAGTCAGTTCGCCAGCACGTGCTCTTACACCGTTAAGTCTACGCACTCCTGGTCAGGAGGCACCAATACACTCACTAATTTTCCTCATTGCAGACGCGCGCGCCCTCCTTGTGCAACCACCGCCGCCGCCTCCGTCAGCGCAACCGCTGCCCCTGCCAAAGCGGTCTCTCCTCCAGCTACCACGCTACAGCAACGCAGTGCAGCATTGACGCAAGTCCGTGATGAATTGTCCAAGCGTGGACTCGCTGCATTCATTGTTCCGTCTGGCGATCCCCACTTATCGGAATACCCCGCCGACCACTTCTGCCGCAGGGCCTTTATCTCCGGCTTTGATGGATCCGCCGGCACTGCTGTAGTGACGCCCACGCAGGCATTACTGTGGACAGATGGACGTTATCACTTGCAAGCAGAGCAGCAGCTTGGGCCTGACTGGACGCTGATGCGGGAAGGACAAAAGGGCGTGCCCTCCCTGACTGCTTACCTTCAGGAAGAGCTATCGGCCCAGGCGGTCGTGGGGCTGGACCCCACGGTGCATCCGGTCAAATTCGTCCAGAACCTCGCGCAGGCGCTTGGGAGCAAGAAGGTGCAGGTGCAGCCCTTGAACGTGGCGGAAACGAACCCGATCGACCTGGCGTGGAGAACGGCGGGGGGGCGACCGCCCGCGCCGCAAGCACCGGTGCGAATCCATCCCTTGGCTTTCGCCGGGGAGGCCGTGAGCGACAAGGTGAAAAGGCTGAGCGAAGAAATGGCCAAGGAGGGGGCGGACGTCCTGGTGGCGGGGACTTTGGATGAGGTAGCTTGGCTGTTGAACATCCGGGGCGAGGACGTGCCCAACTGTCCTTTGCCAGTGGCCTACGCGGTGCTGGAGCGAGAGGGGGCCTTTGATAGCGGTAACGGCGGGAAGGAAAAAAGTGCCAGGGTTATTGTCTTCGTGAAGGACGCAAAACTGGGTCCTACGGCGCGCGCCCACCTGGAGAAGGATTGCCGGGCCGAGATTCGCCCGTATGCCGAGATCTTTTCTTACCTATCAGGGGCCCATGCGAGCGGCCGAAAAATCTGGCTGGACCCCGACAAGAGCAATTACGCCCTTCTTCGAGCCGCATCGATGCCCCCTGAGAAAGGAAAAGTCACGGACGAGAAAGTGAGCGGAAGCACTGGTGATGGAGCCGTGGCTGCAACCGGCAAGGTACCCTCCGAGCCGTCCCTCCTACTCCACCCCACCCCTATTACCCTGTTCAAAGCCGTCAAAAACGAGGCAGAGCTCGAAGGGATGCGCGCCGCGCATTTACGAGACGGTGCGGCTGAGGTGGAGTTCTTGGCATGGCTGGAGAAGGAAATCCAAACGCGCTCTGTGAGCGAGGTGGAGATTGATCAGGTCCTGACGGGTTTCCGATCCCGTCGTGAGAAATTTCTGGGGGTAAGCTTCGACACAATCGCGGGAAGCGGGCCAAACGGCGCGATCATCCACTACCGAGCCATGCCTGAGACCTGTGGAGAAATGACTAAGGAGACGATGCTCCTCCTGGACTCTGGTGGGCAGTACGAGGACGGGACGACTGACGTGACCCGGACGGTGCACTTTGGCGAGCCGACCGAGGAAGAGAAGGAGGCATTTACGCGCGTATTGCAAGGGCACATCGGCGTGGACACGGCCGTTTTCCCTGAGGGTACGCCTGGCTTCGTCCTGGACGCGTACGCCCGTCGATCCTTGTGGCAAGCGGGTTCCGACTACGCCCATGGCACGGGCCACGGGGTGGGGGCGGCTCTTAATGTCCACGAAGGCCCGCACGGAATATCTTTTAATTTCGCGAACCGAACGCCGCTTCAAGCAGGCATGATAGTGAGCAACGAACCAGGGTACTATGCCTCGGGGGTGTTCGGGATTCGGATCGAGAATTTGCTGATCGTCGTGGAGAGAGCAGGGCTGGGGGGGGTCGGAGGGCAGGATCCCCGGCAACGCAAGTTTTTGGGGTTTGAACGGCTGACATACATACCCATCTCTAAGCGACTTATCAAACAAGACCTGCTCTCGCCTGAAGAGGTGAAGTGGGTGGACCGGTATCACGCTGAGGTGTGGGAGCGCATCAGTCCGCTGCTGACATCCTCTGAGGCCGAAGCATGGTTGAGGGAGGCGACAGCACCCATGGTATGCTAATCCTCAGGACAAAAGAAAAATTCGAAATGGTTGAGACATTCAGACGTGATTTCGATTACAGAGTGCCCAGCATTGCCGTTGACGAATGTGTCTTACATGTTGTGCTGCGATGTTGGCCTGGCTCACTTGACGTCTGCCCCGTCAAAATGCTTGCTTGCCTCGATCCGTACCATGAGTCGTGACGCATGGCTTCAGGCCAACAGCAAGAAGAAAATACTCAAAGAATCAGCACGAAATTCTAATACATGTCGGCCTGACTCGAGTACACTCTATTATCCATTATTCTTTTATTCCCTCTTGGGGCGCGGCACCCGTCCAACTTGACTACAGACCAATTTGCTTTTTAAATACGAACAAGACTAAAACCAGTATCCCAACCAGTACCATGATACAGACAAGCATACAGCATTGATATTTCCGCGCCTGTGTCAGGAGGAAACGTCAGGAGCTCGCAGTGAGCGATAACATAATTTGGAAGAGGGTTCGAAATTATCCCACCAGACAATTCACTCAGCGGACAGAGAAACATAGTGTATGCAATATGATTGACTGCATTTACACCCACCTTCTTCGCGTTGGCAATGGCACCCTGCACCTGCAGAGTTCCCTCCTCCACGTAGTTGGCCGCCCCTTTGACTTGATACTCGATTTGGTCCAACATTTCGCCTTGTTGCTCCACAAGCAATGCAAAATCCAAGAACATTTGGTGTAGCTCCGCGATGCTCGCTTCCAAGGTCAACACGTCCTGGTATTTATCCGCTACATTCTGATAAACGTTTCGTATTGACTCGTTCGCACCCTTTAAGATGGCTTGTGTTATAACCTGGTCCCCCCCTCCTCCTGACTTGAACACCGCCTCGATCTCCTCAGTTGAGGCGTCAGGCTTGACGATCTGGACCTGACGTTGGACTTTATCTTTGATGAACGCCTTGTACTTTGTCTGTGCGTTTTGGTAATCCTTCATGACGTCCACGAACTTTCTGGTCAAAGTGTTGGTCAAATTGTCCCGTATTCGCAGCTGGGACGGAGTGCACCGAGAATCCTGTCGCAGCTTTGTGGTTTCATCTTTCATCTTGCTGAGCATTTTTTTCGCTCGCGCAGCCTTGGGATTCGTCTCTTGGATGACGGCATTAAGTTCCTGACTTAGCTTCGCTTCTCGCGGTCCCGTCGTGGCCAAAAAAGCTTCCTGATGGATGCCACTCATTCGTCGAATTGCCTCTTTGATGGCATTAATATCCTCCTTTGTTGCTTCCACGTCAGTGAAAAAATCGTTCATGTATTGTGGCTGGCTTGCATTAGTTACGGCAGCCGACGGCGCTGCTCCAGCACCATCTCCTCGGCCCTGAAGACGCGTCATGTCGATTCCCACACTGTCTGAGGGTGTCCCGCCGCCCTTTGCCCGAAGCTCGGCCAACCTGTCGTTCATCCTTCACCTGTTATGTTGAAAAACATTATCATTTAATGTGGGAAGGCATCAACGGGGGGGTCGCACGAGGAGGGGCGGGACGCAGCGAAGCCGTCTTTTCAAGCGAGCGGCCTGGCCCATGCAGCTGCTGCTGGCTTTGTTCTTGGAATCTGCGCCGCATATTTTCTATGTTCCTTTCCCTTGGTGATGGCCGTACACCCCTGAATTATTACATTTTTCTTCTCTACGTGATAACATCGTATATGAATGGGATGCTTTATGCATCCTGAAGGATTCTTCGAGAAAGAGAACACAGTCCGCTTCTAGCCCTGTTAGAAAAAGACTTCCAGCGTATGCAGCCTCGTGGAAAGTAGATGGACCTTTTTTCTTACTGCGTAGGGTTCTGGTATTGTGCCCGAGGTTTGATAAAGCTGGGTGATACATTTATAATAACAGTTGCACCATTTTTTGGTGATTTTGCGATTTTGTGGTTTTGTGATTTTAAAACAGGAACTCATGAAAACTGCTGTATTCCTTTAGGTCATAAAAAATACTGCATCACTTTAACTTCAAGAAATATGATGAATGGCACGCGAAGAGCCGCGAACGATCAAACCCAACACGCCTTGTCGTTTACCGTTTAGTTGCATTCGGGAACCGAAATCCGTTCATATATCTGGCTCTTTACTTACCAGAAGGTCTATGTGCATGGTATCTTTTTGTATTCCTGTAGTCTCCCTTTTGAGTTTTAGCTAGCTTGAGGAAAATGAGCTGTATAAATACTAGTTAAGGAGTCTGTAGTCCCAGCCGCCAAAACAAGTTTACAAGGGTGGAACGCCAAAGTTGCCACGGGACCGATCCGTTGGCCAAGGATCCCGTCGTGATAGCGGATGACGCTGAGAGTATCCCCCTCGAGCGTCAACATCTTGATGAACTGGTTGTAAGATCCCGATGCCAGGAGAGGACAGGTCTGGTGAGCCGCCATGGCTGTCATGGGACCTTTGCCCACGTCCATCGTACGAAGAGAAGTCTTCAGCCTTCGCAGATCCCAGGCGCGAACTTCACCAGTTAAGGAGCCTGTGAGCAATTCTCGGTCCCCTTTGACAAAATCAGTGAGCACCAGCCATTGCTGATGCTCCGTGAGGACCCCAACGCATTTATCCACCCGTACGTCCCAGATTTTCCCCTTGCCGTCACCGAAACCGGCAACCACCAGAGGCGAGGATGAGATTTGCGATCCACGCGCCCCGTTACCCCCTGAGTCCCGCCCGCCCGCCCCTCCGTGAGGCGTGCTGGCAGCCAGGCATGTCACACAAGCCTCCCCACCCGTCTCCCACTCCCTGACCATCTGCTCCCTCTCCAAGTCCCAGGCCCGAAGCCGGTCGGAGCTTCCCCCCGTCAGGAGGAGGCCTGCACCGTGGACCCATTTTGTGACAACGCCGAAGCCACGCCCCACGAGTGCGTGGGCGAAAAAGGCTGTCGCCAGACGGGGGGGAACCCAGTCCGCCCCCGTCGGGACCACCCCGCTCCACACGCGGACGACCCCCTCATCCGTCCCGGTGAGCAAGAGGGAGGAGGTTGCCTCGTTCAACCAAGCCAGGCTTGTGATCCTCGATGCCTTGCTAGGAATCGGCTCGTTCCTGAACACGCCCAGCTTCTTCCCGTCCTCGTGATTCCATACCCGGAGGTTGGCGTGGTCGTCCGAGGCAATCAAAAGCGGCTCGAAGGGGTGGAACAACAGTTGCGACGTCATTTGTGCGTCGCTTTCAAATACAACTTTTTGCTGAAGTCGAAGCACCTGGTTCTTACGCTTTACAGTATCTCCCATGCTCTTCGTTAGCGCGGTCTTCTTCACGTTACCTTTTCGAGCCCCAGCCGCGCCATCCATCCCCTCGCGTTGCGCTGCCAGCAGTGCATCGATCCCGCCCAACATGAAGTACAGGTCCGAGTCCTCCTCCTCTTCCGGCATGCCCAGGACCCCCGTGCATTTCAGAGTAAGGGCCTTGGCCTCCTCCAGCACCCGCTGATTCCGTGACCGTCGATAGAGCGCCACCTGTCCTTCCGGTGACAGCGGGTCGTCTTCCTCCCCTCCGGGACCTTCCACCGCAGAGAGGGCAGCGGGGGCGGAGAGCTGCTTCTTGCTCCAGGCGTATATGTTCGTCCTTTGATACTGGACACGTAGCCATTGCAAAGAGGGGGACTCGGCCAGGGCTGTGGCCGTGGCCGAGGAAAAGCGGGCGGAGGAGGCTTGTCCCATGGCTGTGGAGTCGTCAGGGGCCGCCAGAGATTCGTGGCGGATCAAGGGCACTGAGCCCGGCATCTCTGCCCTCCCCATAAGCCCCCCCTTCGACTGCTTCAAGCCTCTGGCCTCGTAGCTGCCACCCTCGAAAACCTCTCCCGACCCTTTCCCCTTTAGGGTGTTTCCCCCTGGCCCCGTTCCCGAAGCAGATTGCAAAAGGGAGGAGGCCGCTGACGGTCTCGTGCTGACTCCTCCACCTGGAATGGGTCTATCTGACGGACCACTGGGAGTCGTGGTGCTGTTTCCGAGGCCTGCATGCAGGTGATTTGTGCCTCCGTAGGGCGAAGCGGTGCTGCGCCCGGCAGCTTCACGCAGACCCGTCGGAGGGGGGCGGGCATAGTCCCCCTGGGGAGTAGGCAGACGGGCAAGCTCGTGCGCCGAGACGGCACGCTCCAGAGGAACGCGGTTTGACGAGGAAAGATGGGTGGGGGCAGGACAAGTCGGCAGATTATTCACGACATGTTTTCCTGACGACAGCCGGTAGTGGCCGTCATGCCCACGGTATGTATGTTGCTGTTGCTGCCGAGATCGAAGCTGTTGTTTCTGGGAGGAGGAGGCATTCGGATTTGCCGAGGTAGGGGGGCTGCGTGGTGGGATGCCGGACGGGTGGGGAGGGCGAGGGGGAACCCGCGGTGGATGAGAGGTTGAAGAGAGTCCAGGAGAGGCGAGGAGCGAGCTCTCTTGCCGTCCTTGCTGCTGTTGCGCGTCGATTTCATTTTGTTCTCGCTTTTCATGGTGCAAATGATCGTGTCGTGGCTGCGGCTGCTCCTCTGATGCTTGCTCTTGTCGGTGTTGCAGCTCCATGGGGGATAACGTCATGGCGGAGGCGGTGGAGCGTAAGGGACGAGCGGAAGCACCCGGGAAGGCCACATTCTTGCTTGGATTTAGGTTCATATCCAGCAAGCATTCGTGGACCAAGTGTACGATCTGGCCAGCAACGTCTGCGACAGGCGGAAAGGGCTCTTTTTGATGCACTTGTCGTATCGCGAGCCAAATGAGCAGATAGTGTTCGCCTATCTCCCCAGCTTTCCTCTTGAGACGCGCCGCCAAGGCTTGGCACCACAGCCTCTGCCCCTTGTCCCGGGCTTCCTGGTCCCTGTCATTTTTATTCCTGCTGCCTGTCCTCTCACCGTCTCTTTCTTTTTGCTGCGATGGCGACAACCCCAAGGCACGATCCTCTTTGCGGCCCTGGCTCTCGGCCTCCTCGTCCAATACCAAGCCTACCATTGAGGACGTGGAGGACGAGGCATCCAAGGATGCAATCGAATCGCAGCTTCGAGACTTCTGCATTGTCCCTTTGCCATCCGTTTGCCCAGATTTCCTCTCTCCTCTGATCTGAGACTCGCGGGGATACTGCTGCTGTTTCTCGGCGTTGAACCGTGTCAGCTCGTGCGCCACCCACACGAAATAGGGGAAATGTGTGCTGTCCGTCACCAACAGGAAAAGCGCGAAGATTGCTTGCCGCCTGACCATGGGACTTACGTCGTCGAAGGCTCGAAGCATGGGAAGGCCAATCACCGACACATCCGTCTTCCGCGCTGCTTCCAAGTCAATAGATGCGGCCCGCCCGGTCGACGGCGACCGCCCCCCGCCCGGCGAGCTCCCTAAGGTCCCCATCTCAGAGGTAGGCGAAGACATCGAGGACAAACTGCTGCTGCTGTTGTGCCCCTGTCCTTGCCCACTTCCACTCTCCCTCCCTGCCCCTCCCCCCGGGTGTCCGCCGCCACTCCCCAAGAACGTGCCCAGCGTGTGCACAGCTGCCGCACGCACCGCGACGTGTGGGGAGCCGAGCAGGCCAAAAAGGTGTAAATGAATGTCTTCCCGCAAACAAGCGACCTTGCCTTCCACGTAATCAAAGGCCAACCGACCAAGACAGAAGCATAACCAGCGCCTGAACTCGGGCATGCCCTCGGTTTCTTTCGAAAACAAGAAATGAGCACACGTCCGGTGCACGCCTTTCTTCAAGCAGTCCCGCTGCCCGGAGCGCGACTCGTCCATGATGGCGCTGACAATGAAAGCGGCCAATACCCGCTGCTCAGGTCGAATGTCCGCGCCGGACAAATGCCCGATGAAATACAAGTAGGCATTGTCCTTGACCAAATCCGAGCGGCAAGACGGGTCAAAGGCAAGTATTCTCGCCCAAATGCAGACGAGGACTTGCCGGAGTTCGGGGGCGGGGCTCTGTAAGAGTTTGAGAACGTAAGGGAAAATCCCCACGGAGAGGGCCAGGTTGACAGCCCAGGGGCCCAGGTCGAGAAAGCGACGGAGGAGAAGGAGGGCGCGGAGCCGATGTGCTTGGGATAAGAGGACCTGGAGCACCACGGGGAGCTGGTCTGGGGGCTTGGACGGAGGGGCTCCGGTGGGTGCCATGGTGGTGTACTCGATCCATACCTCGAAGGCTGTCAGCTGGTCCGCAAAGAAGGTTGTCGAGGAGACCGAGGTAGGAGCATTGGAGAGGGAGGTGGAGGTGCCGGGGGGGGGCGAGGTGGAGGAAAAGGGGGAAGGATTGGTGGTGGAGGCGGTCACCGTGGAATAGAATCCTGGCCCTGCGGAGGCTGAGGCCACCAAGCGTGCTTCGGCCGAGCTCATGGAGACCAGGCTCGGCTTCCTGTTCACGACAAGCTGGTGCAGACAGCACTCAGCCGCCAGGTCCCAGGCCTGCCACAGGGGATGCTGCGCCGTGGAGGGTAGCCGGGGGATGGAGGTGGGCGTGCAATTGAAGGAGCGGAGGATCCGATCGGCCAGGAGGAAATTGCGAAACAGGCTGGCGACAAGCAAGTCTTGGCGGAAGAGGTACTGAAAAACGGTCGAAGGCAAGGTGTTCCAGGCAATCGTGTCCGTAATGGCGGTGAAGATCCAGTTCAACTCGCCCAGAGGCGTCTTCCGGTCGTTCAGTTTCCCCGGGATGTGGTCCACGAATTCCACGTCCACCTCGGCCATGGAGAGAGGGTTCTGGGCGATGAACCAGCGCAGGGCCACCAGGATGGGCGTGGTCAGGCAGGACGTGAATAGGTCCGCGGGAAACTTGTGGTTGATGAGGAGAAGCTCGTTCGCCGCACAGGGTGCCAAGACAATGCAGTCGCGGTGGTGGGCAGCACTGCTGTTGCTTCGGGGTCGCGACGGCGGCACGGGCGGGCCGGAAGGGGGAGGGGGCGGGGGGCCGTCCAAGCCCCCGAGCCCGGCGGTCCGGGAGGACGCGGGCATGACAGGGGTCTGCAGAAAGTGGGGCAACAGGACGCCGGCGCCCGAGCAGTCCAAGACATAGATGGCCGGCGTGCCTACCCAGGCCCTCAGGTCGTAGATGGAGAGGGGAATATATTGCGTGTACGTCTTGTTGAAGACCCAGATCTCCCCTGCCGAGGTAGGACGAGGGACGCCATGACCGTTGTAGTGGAATAGAAGGCGGTCTGTCTTCGCATTCCGTCGGAGAGAGGCGCAAAGTTTTTTCACATCCTCGATCGTGGGGTCCAGGGCTTGTTTGTATTTCGCACGGGCCTGCCACCGTTCGTATTGCTGTTGCAGATTGTTCCCAATCGTTTCGATAGCCTTGCTCTTGCTCGTGGTGCGCGGGTCAAACCAGCACTCCATCCGTGCGCAGGGTGTGATTTTCACCATGTCGGGCGGGTCTGTCCCCACATTCAGGCAGAGGACCAGGGCCACGCTGACCGTCTTCATCCGCTCCTTCAGGCGCCAGGTGATAGGAATGTCTTCGTATGCTGCCCGGACAGAGGCGTACGACTGGCGATAACGCTCCTCGTTTAAGTACTCAGGGCTTTGCTGGGACGTCATCTGTGCTTCGAAGACCATGTACCCTTGCACGGCAAGTTGCTGCTGCGTCAGGGATGATACCATGGAAGACATGACTGTGGAGAGGGACGATGGGGCATCTCGAATTCCCAGAGGAGGACTCGCAGTGCTGCCATTGCTGCCAGTGCTTTCGAGAGTGGTGTTCATGCTTGTATTTGTATCTCTTTCGCCTTGTTTCTTTGAGCCTCGGAAATCAAGTCTCGCCCCGGACGGCTGCTCGAGGCGTCGGGAGTCACCAGCCGGCACGGCCAGGATACGCGAGGAACAAATATCGCAAGCGCTTTAGCATGCATACATCCAGACAAGACCTGCAGATGTACAACAAGAACGCAAGGCAATGCAGCGACTATGGCGCCAAAGGTGACACAATGCTTAGGAATTAGAGGAGTCTGGCATGCTGCTCAGTCGTGAAGTGAAGAGACATGTGCCGCGTGACTACACCCAGAATTACCACTTATCGTCCTGTGGGCTTGCACCAGTGTGGATGGTAGTGATGCCGTGGACAAACGGAAGAAAATGAGAAGGAGCGTTAGAAATGTGGGTATGTCAGGACAGCTGGTACTTATGACGATCACTCCAACATCGACTCCCAGGATGCATGATACTCTTAGCTGAGCTACAGGAATGGACGCAATTCAGCACGACAGCAATTTCCCAGCAATACTGGTCAAAAGGCCGTGGTTTGAAGCTAGAATCCGATAATGACTCTGTCTAGATTCACAGGTAGAGTCTAAGCGTCGTTGGCAGACTTGTCGTTCAAGGAAAAAAACAGAAGTGCGAGTCGATCGCCTCTCGCTCGTCTGGTTGCAGTCGGCGGTAAAAGGTCGTTTGGCAGTACAGGAGGGTCAGACAAACCTTTGCTTTCAGACAAAACCCAAGCGAAAAATTGCCCAAAATGTAGAGGACGAGTCCTAATTGCGTGGTTGACTTGCTCTTAAAGTAAACTTTTGCCTCAAGCCACGGCTAAATAGACGCAAGAACAAAGCCCCCGACATGGTGAAGAGACACACGCTACAAAATTTACACACAACTCTTTTCTGTGCGAGCACCGAAGAAGATACCACGAATGAATAGGGGCTATCAGATTACTATAGGAAGGTGCGTCTTTACCGCTGACGAGTCTGGAACTGATCTCTTCAACGAACTATTGATATGTAACTCAGATGTACGACAAAAATCGTGTTGTTTATCTATGCGGTGGAGGACGACGACAAAGACGGTTTCAACGCGTTCAGAATTTTGCACAAAGGCAATAGGCTCAAGACCAAAATACGTGAGATAATGGGATACTTTGCGCTTCATGGTTGTCCCTCGTTCTTGCCGAGGGTAATTTTCTTTATGACAAGCTGCCTCCAAATCCTGCGGTCCATGCAGGCGCCCCAACTGTAGCGTGTCGCAGGATCTTAATGTATCATCAATTTCACAGACCATGAAGCCTGCTTAGGGAAGGAGCACGATCGAGCGATTCACTATCTTCGAAGTGTGTTGCGTAGAGATCGCATGATGGCACCATACAACTGCCCTGATCGAATCGTCTACAAGGACCATAGGCCCCACATACCTCCGAAAAGATTCTCTATGGAATGATCGTATTGAATGTATAATATAATAATCTGGACCAAGTGGAATGCGAAAGCAAGCCGTTAGTGGGGTTTAATTGGAGGGACCTCAGAAAGATAACTTAACGATAAAGGGAGTGGCAAACCTTTTTGCGGAAGACGAAAAGGTAATGAGTGGAAAAAAGTACAAAATGAGCAACATGATATATTTGTATCTCAAGTCTGATAGAAGCCTTGAGAGCACGGAATTCTGTTCCTTGACAAACATATCTGAAGATGCCGTCGATGAACAGTACACAGGACTTTGTGGTGACTGATACACCTGGAGATGCCGTCCATCAATGGCACACAGGACTCCCTGGTGTTTTTGCAAACTAAATCTCTGTAAAAATCTACCGCATCGATTATTTATCGATACCAGGGCTCATATCGTTGAAAGAGCTTACAGGCAGCCAGCACTCTGGGCTGTCCCTTGTTGGAACATACATCTTCGTCCTCCAGGTTTATGTGTCCTCGCGTCCTCCCAAACGTCCAGGAAATAGGTATCGCCTAAGAGATGTCAAAAAAGTAAAATCGTAAACGTCGGTGATGCGAGTGAGTCCACGACAGTCCCCTCAAGTGTTCGGAAAAGCCTGGGTTCCGGTCCGTGTTTGGCTTTGTGAAGAACAGCAATCCCAAGGCAGACTAGGAGAAGATGAGGAGGAGCGTTACTCCTTTCCTGTGCATGTACACATCCCTTCCTCCCCCACAAACATACGCGCCCAACCGTCTTTCACACGTCTCATACACCACCGCCGTCTCAAATGAAGGGGGAAATTTCTCACGTTTCGCCTGTTCCACATGTTCAGGTCGCGTGCTTTGCGTTGGGGTCGTCGTCCTCAAGCGTAGGAGGAGCTGCCGCCTTTGTCTAAGAAACTTTGGTTGTACTCCTAAGAGGACGAGACACGCGTGTACAGTGTGGGACACAAAAGACTGAATCACGACGACCTGTAGCTTTCTTGGGACGAGGATGTCATCCCGGCAGGGATACCGAGCATTGAGTGAGGAAAGCTACGATGTAGAGGCCCTTAGCGGCTTAGACGGTCAAGGTATGACTTTCGGGACTGGCAATAGGTGGAGGAATAGGGTGAAAGAAAGCGTACGGGGGACTCCACAGAGAGGAACGGCCAACGGACGACGAGACACGTGCTAATCTGTCTCTGCTCCCTTTCATACGCCAACCAAAGCAGATGTCCCTCCCACGACCACATCCACCACCACCACCGGAAACGCCACTACTGCCTCCACGTCTGCCACTTCTCCGTCGCTTTCTGCCCCCCTTCCAAGATCATCTCCAGTTTCCCCGCCTGCTCCCTCCCCAGGGCCTAGTGGACCCCCTCAGTTTCCCATACGCATTTTAGACACGCACGGGAAAGAGCATGCCCTGGATGCCGAGAGCCCCTTGTCAACCATCGGCACACTCAAAGTCAAAGTGCAGGCAGCATCCGGTGTACCACCTGCACAGCAGCGTTTGATATTCGCCGGGCGAATGTTGCAAGACCAGCAGACGCTTCGGTCGTGCGGGGTGGAGGCGGGCTGCGTGATCCATTTGTTCGCGCGCCCCCCACCCCCGCCCCCCGGTGCCCCGGGCAGCATCGCCAGCGTCGTCAACCCTACAAGCGGAGCTGGGACTGAGGGAGGGATGGTGGGTCCGGGCACGCACTTGAACCCGTACGGCCTGCCGTCCTCCTTTGGAGACCCGGAGTTGATCCGGTCCACCCACTCGGTCAAACTCTTCTCCTCTTGTTTGGTGGCAATATGTGCCATGCAATTGTTGTTGCTGGGGCTGCAGATGCTTGCGGCTTGGTCTATGGGTGCGGGAGGGGGAGGAGAGGTGCCTGCGCCTGGTGATGAGGACGGAGGAGGCGGGGAGCCCGGGGCCAAGGGCGCGGGAGGTAAAGGGGGCGGGGGAGTGGACGGGGGCAGCGCTCTCTTAATCCTGCAGGTGTTGATGAACACCTTGGGTCTATACGTGGGCCTGGTCGGTATCCGGAGCGCCAACACTCTCCAGCTGCAATCGACCAAGGTGTACGTGTACGGCTTGCTGGTGGTGGGCACCGCCTGGATGGCCAGTCGGATTATATGGGCCGTGAATAGTGTGAACCTCGGGTATGACGTGGACGTCGGCCCCCAGCCCTCCGCGTCCTCTCCGCCCCCCGGCGCAGGAAACGGCACGGATGACGGAGGCGGGGGAGGCGGGGAGGCGTATCAGCAGATGGACCGAGGGGAACTGATCTACATGGTGTCCCTGTCGTGTTTCCTGTACAGCTTGGTGTGGGGCGTCTGCTTCATGAGAGCCAGTCAGTTTTATACACTGGTGCGCAGGGCGAACGGGCTGGGACCATAGGGTAGAGGGGCGTGCAGGCACAGGATTAAGGGATGTACATTGAGGCGGGAACTAGAAGGGGGGTGACGATAGCGGAAACCAGGCGACTGGCTTCGCACGCAAAGACAGCTGCAGGCTTGTGAATTATATGCATCTGAGACTAAGGTTGTGGTCATACAAAGGAGTGCACGTTCATGAGGTCCAACGTCGGAATGGGCCCACGCAGAGGGTCATAATTGTCGGATAGGCCATCTCCTTTTACCCTGTGGGATTTGGGGGCAAACATAGAACAAGACATCTCGGAGACACTTTGTCCTTCTTTGAGTATGTTACAGTCGTGCTTGGTTGCTTTTTATGATACTCGCACAGTTATCTGAAAGGCTTGCAAACAAGTGTGGCCCGCCCGACGCGGCTACTGCCACGGGCTCCTTCTACGCATCCTTTTGAATATTTTATCTGCACCACGCAGCGAGAAATTAAGCCAGGTGTCGGTAGCCTTCCAAAAATGCCTCTTTCCCCTTCCCCTCCTCCACCAAGGCCGCGTGGCACGTGACGATCTTGTCGAATCCCCAGTCCTTCACACGCTCGTACAGTCTCTTTCCTTCCTTCTTGTTCATGCCCAGCCGGAAAAAGGGAGGGGTGACAAACCTGTCGTAGATCCCTTGCAGCTGCGTGATGCCGCGTGTCAGAGAATTGGAGTACTCCTCGTTGATGTAAAACCCCGAGTCGGCCACGAAAAGAGTCTTGCTGGGCTTGTGAGTCAGGACCATCTCCCGCAGTAAGGGCGTCTCGTAAACCGCCACGTCCAAATCTTTACGCAGCGGGAGAGGTAATTGAGATGGGGCGTCGGTTGACGGGCCTTCCAGAAGAAACTCGGAAATGACATTTATCCGGGGATGTACCGAGACGACTCGTGCCTCAGGAAACACCTCCCGCCACGTCACAAGGGACTCGTGATGTTCGGGAAAGGAGCTGGGCACCATGAACCACGCTGAAGACAGAGAGAGTTTTTCGCTTTTGACCAGGCTTTTAAGCATGTCGATGCATTCCGGTGTGGCAGCCAGGGGAGAATAGAGTGCGAAACCGCCGTCTGAAAGGCGAAGGACGCTCATCCGATTTTTCACGTCCACGACACCAAGGACAAATGGTTGTTCGAAAACCCACAGACCACGCTTCCGATCCGAAATAAGTAGTGTGGTAGGTTTTTTTCTTGGGGGGAGCAGGGACGGCTCGTAGATTTGATCCCGTGCACCAAGATCTACAGCAGGAGGCAAGCTTGATTTGGGAGTGAGGCGCGTTGGTGTTGGAGGGGGAGACTGGGCTGCTTTCCATGGAAACGGGCTTTTTTCCGGGATGGGGTATGTAGAAGGAGGGCTTGAAGAGGAGCGAGGACGTTGCCAAGAAGAGGGCTTGGCATTGGCGGTTGAGAAGGAGGAGCGGGTACCGCCTCTCCTACTGTCACTGCTGCCTCCAGAAGCTTTCGGTCGATTTAAGGAGGACATCGTTGGACATCCATGGATCCGTGCAGTGAAGGCTTCGACGGTAACAGGTAAGAAAAGGGAAACAAATAAAAAGAAACTCAGGAGCCGGCTGCGCTGGTGGAGCTCCAAACGCCACGATCCCCCGATAATTGCGGCCATGTGCAAATTAAGCGCGCCTGTAAGGTATTGAAAGCGACTCACAACTCAGTCCACTACACCGCATCAATCAACATGGTTTTCCACTGTTCACAACCCGCTGGCAGGGGTATTGGTGAATGGAGGTTAATGTTTTTATCCCAGGACAGGGGCTTAGGGGGGGAGGTGGATGGCTGGACCGTCTTGGCGAGATGCATCAGTTACATCCGAGCTTCTACCTGCCTCGGCCGCATTCACGTCCCTGTGGATTCAAGACGCCGTGGTAGGGCTCTCCCACTTCTGCTTACTGTTGTGTCTTTTCGCGTGATGTGTCATGGTGGAACAGTCGGCAGGTCTTGCGCGTGTGAATGTCGACTTCTTTGTCTTGAGGGAGGCCACACTGTTTGAACTGGCGATTCAAATGTAGGACGGAATGTACGTGACGGATTTCTCTTCTTCTTGGTCCTTATCAATACCTGCACGGACAGGAAAAACGAGACCAACAACGGTCATCACGCGGAAAACTGTGCGTAACAGCGCAAGTTCCGGAAGCGGTTGGCTTTCATCCTTGTCTTCGGCCATGAGAAGCAGTTTCTCTCCAAGGGCTGACGAGAGGACTCCTGAAATCGAACTGAAAACAGAAGTCTCGGAAGACGTTGGTCTTGAAGACGGGAGCATGACAGGGCGAGAATCTGAGAAAGAGCGATTGTTAGCGTCCTCCCCCGTTACGGGCAGTGGCAGCCACAGTACGGATGAAAAAGAAAAGCCTGGAGGAGTTCCATCCAGGATGCTTCTGAGTGGGAGCACCAGCGGTGACGACAGCATGAAATCGAAAGCCATTCGTCTCGTGGGCTGCTTTTTAGGCCTTCAAGCCTCTTACATCATCTGGGGCCTGGTCCAGGAGCGGATGGTGACCAAGGCGTACGGGGAGGGCGCTGACGCGGAATTCTTCCCCTCGTCGGCCTTTTTGGTGTTCGGTAACCGTGCCCTGGCCCTCGTTGTCTCCGCCACAATTGTCTACTGGCCATGGTCGAATAGGTCCAATACAGACGCGGTGGTACCCCAGGGTTTGAAAGCCCCTTTGTGGCAGTATGCCCCTGCCTCCCTCTCCAACATTCTGAGCAGCTGGGCTCAATACGAGGCCCTCAAATACGTCTCCTTCCCCACCCAGGTCCTGTCCAAGTCCAGCAAGATCATCCCCGTCATGCTCGTTGGGAGGCTGCTGCACCGGAGGTCCTATCCGTGGGCTGAGTACGTGGACGCCGCGCTGATCACGTTGGGAGTCACCATCTTCTCTCTGAACGAGAAGAAGCCCAAGGCCGGGCACGACGGCGGGGCCGACTCCACGTTAGGATACATCCTTCTGGCCATGTATCTCATGTGCGACTCCTTTACAAGCCAGTGGCAAGACAAAGTCTTCAAGAAGTTTCACGTGTCCCAATTCCAGATGATGCTGGGGGTCAACCTGTGCTCTATCATCTTTACAGGCGCGAGCCTTCTGCAAACCGGGCAAGGCGCTTCGTCACTCGCCTTCATGATGCGGCACCCGGATGCCGCACAGCATGTCTTCATTCTGTCCCTTTGCTCTGCCTCGGGACAGCTTTTCATCTTTTACACAATTAAGCAGTTTGGTGCTATCGTCTTCACCATCATGATGACAATACGTCAGATGCTCAGCATGATTTTGTCGTGCGCTTTGTTTGCACACCCGTTGGCATGGCAGAGTTTCATCGGCGCACTCCTTTGCTTCGGAACTATTGCCCTCCGCATCAAAAGAAACTTGCGGGGGAAGCAGCGGGCAACAAGTGGAACGGGAAGTTGAGGGAGGGAAAGGCACGCCTGTAACAAGATGAGCAAATTTTAATGTTTTCAAGTTGCTGACAGAATCGTTGTTAAAGTGTCACAGTATAATCTCGAGTGATTTCCACGGTTTGCGACCGGCAGGATAGCTAGGAAGTCGGTTCATGTGACAGGAACACCAGTATTCGTAACGTGGTTTACAAAGTGTGTCATACGTAGCAAACTACGACCAAAAAATGTTTTCATAATCAGGAATGGTTTTTCGAAATTTCTTGCCTGGAGCCTCCAAATTTTTGTTGCATACGAATTGACCAGCCGTGACACCCGAAAGACTACGATCACGATAGGCAGGGCATAACCATCCTACTTGTAGATTAACCTCCCCCTTCCGTACGACGACCTGGTGGCTTTGCCAGTGGCAAAGGCACAATTGATTTAGGCGCTCCTTCAAGGGTGTTACAACCATTGCTATGGTGTCAACTAATTGCTCGAGTCTCAATATTGCTTCGCTCCTCCGCATCATCGCAATCCTCCTCCTCGTACTACATCCAAACCATGCCTGGTTCTCCTTCTCTCGGCTTCTCAGTCGCACGGTCAAAAATGCACCAGGTCACCTTTCAGTTCTAGGGTCTGGCTCCTCCGATATTCACCAGTCATGCACTATCACTGAAATGTTGTGCAAGAACTGTAAAACGTACTATGATCCCTCCCGCAACCACGAGCGCGCTTGTCGCTATCATCCGAAGCATTACTCAGGAGACACTAAACGCAAGGCGGATTGGAGTGCTTCGGCGGATCGATTTGCCACACAAAAAATGTATTGGTGCTGTGGAGAAGAAGATGAGAATGCGCCTGGATGTAAGTACGACAGGCACCGCAGTTATGACGATGAATGAGATAGCAAAAATCTGATGATAATCATGAGTATTTGCTAATTTGCCACTACTACTTTGTTGCGCGTGAACGACTAAACTTTTCACGACACTCTTGTTTACTCTGCTGAAATATGTACAACCGATGTTGATCAGGAAAGTATCCTAGATTGGCTTTGTGCCCTCATACAATCGTCAACAAGTTTTCTTCCTCTTCATCTCCCTCTCTTGTCCTTTCTCTTTGACGCGAAAACCTCCCAACGGCTTGGGCTTTCCCACCATATATGTACGTCTCTCCATACACAATGCGGGCTAGAAAGTTCTGCCAAATTCCTTTGTCGAAAGGATTGCGATTTCTTCCTGTCACGGGATCTCGGAAATAGTCGTACCGCCAGTAATTCTGATGCTCGTTCGTGGTGAAATTTAGAGCAACCAGCTGGGAATGATACCCGGCCAGAGCACCTACCATCAGACCGAGGGACAGCACGTAGAGGAGCGTCAAGAAAACGAGCATGTCGAAGCCCGCACGCTTGAGGTAAATCACACATGTGGCAATGTACAGGAGGGCGGCCAGGAGGAGGTCGCAAACGTACAGAAAGAACCACCGGTAGTTTCCCGCCCCTACGCAGTTGCCGATGAAGGGACAATGATGGTCGAAGACTTGCACGCATCGACGACAGACGCGGCAGTGCTTTGACCGCACGGGACGCACTACATGACAAGCATGACACAGGTTCGGCAGAGGGGGCTTAATTGCGGCTGTGGATGGCGCGAGACCATTTTGTTGTCGGTGATGGTGCTGCGATCGTGCCGCAGCTTTTTCCAAGACCCGTGCCATTCCCTCGCTGGAGAACGTTTCGAGAGCCTCCTCGTATTCTTGGCTCCGGCCCTCCCTCTTCCCTTCCACGTATCCGGGATCCACCCGCCAGGCGAGCAGAAAGAACGCCCACATGCTTAGTTGCAGCGCCACACAGCATGTGTTCAAACGGGTGTGGCTCGACAAGGCCAGGAGACCTCGCTCGGAGAAAAAGCGGAGAGGGTAGAGCCCGAGCACCCACACATTGCTTGCAACCACCAAGTAGAAAGGCCAGGCCGAGGCCTCTGCGTTTCCTCCCCCTTGAAGCCACACTTTCCAATGCTGAAGGGACAAGAGCTGCCTCCAGTTGAATTTTTCCAAACCGTGCGAGGCCAGAAATGCCGCCACTTTCCTCTGCCCCTTTTTCAAAGCCAAGTCGGCCGATGTGCTTCCATTCCTATCCTTGCGGTCCGTCCATGCGTCGGCGTCCAGCACCAAGTACTCCACGACTGAGAAATTTCCCCGTAGAGCCGCCAAGTGGAGAGGTGTCTGTCCATACCCGTCCACGTCGTCCACGGGAAGCCCCAGGTGGTCTAAGAGCTGCACGATCGAGAGCTCGCCTTTGTAGGCTGCCCAGTGCATGCTCTGCAGAGAATGGAAAGAGAGGAAATGAGAGCATGGGTCCATGAATCTGCTGGTTGGTCGAATGGTCGCGCCCATACAGGCAGCGAAGGCACGGGTCTACCCAGGACTACCTCTCCTTCCCACGCCACGAGCCCCAGACACTCACCGAGTCGTCGTTCATGTCCAACAGCTTGGTGTTTGCGCCATTCTTCACCAGGTATGCTACCACTTCTGTCTGTCCGTATTGGGCTGCAATCAAAAGAGGGGTGCAAAGCTGCTTATCTCTGGCGTCCAGGTCCGCGCCGTTGCGCACCAGGTAGTGCAAGACGTGCAAATGGCCCTCTGTGACCGCCCAATGGATAGGCTGCATCCCCACACTGTCGGTGCTCGCCTCAAAGAGCGGCGCGCCTTTGTCCGCCAGAAAGGAAACCAACTCGAGGTCTCCGCGCTTGGCTGCCCAGTGCGTGACTGTGTGCCCGTCCCCGTCCCGCTCCCACAGGTAGGCACGCAGCCTGCTAGAGGGGGACAATGCTCGTCTTCTTCCTCCGTTTCCTGGGACTTGCTGTGAGTCTGATACCTCGTGCTCGCGGACCAGGCGCTTGACCACGCTCACCAGCCCCATTTTTACTGCCTCGAAGAGATCAAGGGGGGGAGGCGAGATTTCAGGGTCCCTGTGCGGGTACGCTTCCGCCGTGCTTGTGGTCGCTGTGCCCGAAGACATGGCAAGCGGCGCTGGCCCCACCACTTCGTTTCCACTGTGTGCGACACTGGGAGCGGATTTTGGAACCGCGGCAGGAGCGGCGAAGGTAGTATCCGAAGACGAAAGGATTCCACTGGTCTCAATCTCGTCTTGCGTCGCGACCACAGTCGGGTTTGGCAGCTCTTCGTAAGCGCTGAGTTGAGCTGCTAGTCTCTTCGACAAGTGTGCGTGAAGAGTTGCAAGTTCTGAGGGAGGCAAAGATTCCAGGTCGGCGAGTGTCATCTTCGACTCTTTAGTGCCCGCAGAAGGCAAGGGCTGATTCGCCGTCATTCCCTTTTGCTTGCAGCAGGCGCGGTGGCTTTGGACGCGGTCATTGCTTGCAGACGTGCCAGCCTGTTTGAACAAATGTATGTTCCAAACGGACGCGCACATAGAATATCACACTATATGAGGTGCTGCTCTGGTCGATCCCACTTTTTCATAAAAGAGAAAAAGAAGCATTTCTACCCACCTGCTTCGGAGCCTCCGGCAACATCTTGAGGTCGACTTTTCTTGTCTCCTTGTTGCTGTCGCTTTTTTGAGGACGTTGTTGCGAAAGACCAGCCGCTGGGCTCACGAATTTGGAGGTCATACGCTGTCTGTTCCGAGTGAAAGCTGAAATCTCTGACAGAAAAGGAAGGGGAATGTCTTCAATGCCAGATAATACAGAAAAATCCTCAAAATGCAGAGGAAGAGCCCGAAGACACCACCACATTGCCAATACTATCGTGGGCTATCATAAAGTAATACGTATTAGTACATACACAACGCGGGGGGGCTGGTTTCGCGGGCTTGTAAGCGACTCTTCTCGCCCGGTCTACGACCGGTCCGCGTAAGACAAGGGGGGAGGAGGTTGTTGCTTAGACCCCAAGGCCTGTGTCTACGAGAGATATATGCATGCACAACCCCTAAAATTGCTCGACACGACTGATAAAATATCCCACGGTCAACTACTCTGATCTATCCAGAGGGGCTAAGGAGTCATGAAGACATGGGAATTAGAGGAAAGAATTATTTCGCGGCCGTAGTTTTCGTATCAACAGTGACCATATAAATACTGATTATTTTTAAAAGTCTATTTTTATTACCATCTGGAAATAACGAACATTATGTTTTTCCTAGCCAACCCTCCGCTATATCTGTTCTTGCTGCCGGACCTCCCAACGCTGTATTTGCTGTCGTGTGCACGTCACCCTCACCCGTCAGGCTTCCGCAGACTCATTCTTTTTGTCACCGCCAACTACCTCGGTGACAAAATTGTTATTTGTATACACACAGATCTCAGCAGCAATGGACATTGCCTTATGGGCAATCTGCTCGGCGTCCATATCCTCCCGGTCCAAAAGAGCTTTAGCCGCCGCTGCAAGTAGTTTGTTGGATTTAGAAGGTCGGATATTAGACAAAGGAAAGGTTCCACGCTCGACCAGCCATGTGACTACACCACTGGAGCATAGTGGCATTGTGAGAAACTTCAATCTACCAAAGGTGGCAGTATTGCAGTTCTAGAGGCCAAAGAGTCCCTCAACCTCTTGTGCGACATACATGTATCCCACGTATCCATATACATGTATGTATCTATCCATGCACATCCACCCGCCTCACATACGTCGGGGTAAGTTCAGGCTCACAACTGTGATTGTCCCGTTTTTCCTTCGCTCCAGAGACATTTTTTTGGGTGTCCAAAATTTTAAGAGATCCGTACACAAATATTCTACCATGCTTACCTAGCGCAAACGTCCCTCCTGAGCCGATGGCGATGACCCCATCCTTGGGTTCCAGCACATCACCCAACCCTGTGATTTCAAAAGAGACGTTCTTATCCGCTACCAGCAACGACGCCTCCAACCGCCGCAAGTATTTATCTGTGCGCCAGGCCTTTGCCAAATCCACGCACGCTCGAGTCAACTGACCAGGATGCTCTTCCAACTTCCGCTCCAGGCGCTCCATAAGCGTGAAACAATCCGCCGTGGAGCCCGCAAAGCCCGCTATGATATCCTCTCCCAAGCGCCGGACTTTCTTCGCGTTGGGCTTGACGACCGTTGCGCCCTGCGAGACCTGCCCGTCCCCCATCATTACCACTTTGTCGCCCTTGCGCACACACAGAATGGTGGTTGCATGCATGGTCAAGTGTCCTGCGTGATCGCCCCCGTAAAACCCACTTCTCGGATGCCTGAGGGCCGCCGCTTGATACAATCGTCGACAGCCTCCCGGCCCGGAAGCATCCGTGTCCCAATTAATGCTGCAACTCGTCAAAGAATTGCTGCTGCATGGTATCGAGGCTAAAGGTGACGTAAAGGAGCCGAAAGGCGGTTTTAAGGCAGTGCTTGTCCCCGAGACGGACCGGCGGAGGAGATGAGAGAGCATGTTTCCTGTCCATGGCCGGGCGGGGAGGAAGGAGGGGGGAAATGTGGTCAGTACTCTGCGACTGACAAACAAGCACACGTTCACATTAAAAGTGTGGTTTTGCGTTACGGTACATTTATTCAATGAAATCTACAAGCGTTATAATCTCAAAGACTTCTTATTTGTCTGGCTGCTGCATCGCTGGTGAGAGCTGGTCTGGAAGCCCCCTGCCCTCTTCTAAGCTACAAATATCGCATTCAAAATACCATTTTCAGTAATCATCCGCGAGCTTTCTTTCACTTCCAGAAACCACATTCACCCATATCTTTCCTTCATAGTACTGCTTTTGGTCAATGAAGAGTCAAAACAAAGGACGAAGGACACGGTTATCCATGGCCCCTGAGGACGGGAGAGCGGCCCAAGCATATAATGGCATACACCATATACCAGGCGCAGGCATAAATAACATTGCCCAAATGCGAGGCCCGAGGAAATCTCAAGAGATAAGGAGAGCAAGTGCGCTTCAGGATCGGCGCGGGTATGCCGACATCGTGCTGCTGTCCACAGTTATGCTGCTTAGCTCCTCAACAGCTTTCACGACAGCTTTCGTCATGAAATCAGTGCCTCCAAAAACTTCGGTTGATTTACGCCCTGGACTCCCTACCTGTGCCATGGTCTCTTCAATTGCGGCAGAGAACACACTGGTAAAAGCTTCTATGCCTCTTTCAACCGGCCCCATTCCTCAAAAAGAGACCATCTTGAAGCTGGGCACCGACGGCTTGGAAAGAGTATTGGAGGGTAAGGGGAGGGCGCGAATGGTATGGCGTGCTGTCCGGGAAGGCCTTGATCCACATGAAACGGATCCAGCTTCGCCTATGTTCGACAGCCGCATTACCAGCAGGACCCGGGCGATACTCCAAGAGCGCGTCCTTGGCCCTCAATGGACCTTGGTGCAGAGGACAAGTAGCACGTGCGGGACGCTCAAGTTGTTGGTTCGATTGCACGATGGACTGATGGTGGAGACCGTGGTCATTCCTGCGCGCTTGGGCCCTCGGTCCAACGGCCTTGCCAGGGGGATGAGCGGGGAGGCAGAGGATTCCTTGGCGCTGGCGTCTCGTTCCACCGTGTGTGTGAGCTCCCAGGTCGGCTGTGCCCAAGCCTGTGCCTTTTGTCTTACAGGGACCATGGGATTTGTCCGACACTTGAGCATCGACGAAATCCTGATGCAGGTGCAGTTGGCCTTGCAGAAAGTACGCGCGGAGGGGCTTCCCGGGCTACGGAACGTGGTGTTCATGGTGAGGATAAGCCGGTGGCGGACAGAGGGGGGGAGGATCAGGACGCATGTGCTTCGATGGTAAAGCTTGCTCACGCATATGATTCTCTTGTCAAACGCGATAACGTGAACAGGGCATGGGGGAGCCGCTGAATAACCATCGCGCTGTCAGGCACGCCTTGGCATGCATGACCGATCCACACGCTTTCGCCCTCTCCCCTTCTTTTATCACCCTCTCGACCGTCGCACCGTCTCCTGGACACGTACGGCATTTCCTTGATATGCCTAAAATTAGACTGGCTTGGTCCGTTCATGGCGCCGCGGATGGCTTACGCCGAACATTGGTGCCTACAACTAGTTCGAGTATGGTGGAGCTGCGGGAAGCGTTTCGAGAGGTGATGGCTCAGCGCGGGGATACGTACATTTTCATAGAAGTGACCTTGATAGAAGGAGTAAATGACTCTTTGGATGATGCTGAGGCTCTGGTGGAATTGTTGAGGCCTTTTGGCAGGACTGCCGTTAAAGTGAATCTTATCCCTTACAATGACACTGGCGTCAATGGCTGGATGCCTTCTCCCCCGGGAAACATTTTGGCATTCCAGACGTATGTACGGACTCATGGCGGGTGGCTAACATTTGCACGCACTCCTAGAGGAAGGGAGGAGTCCAGCGCTTGTGGACAACTGGCTACCGGCTTCTCTGGACAACCTCAGGAAAAGATGTTGAAAGCTCAGGCCCTAAAGAGCTGATTTCCTCGGGCAAATTATAGTCCGTCAGTTAGTGTACAGTGAAAGGAAAGTAAACATGTGCAGTGCAACAAATCACAAATAGTTTGCATGCGCGAATTCTTCCATTTTAATGGTCGTCGTCTCCCAATGTCTTTGCCCTCTCTGTTGTCGCAGAACGAGCAAGTTGAAGTTTCTTTGGCGGATGTTCTTTTCGAGGAGTGACACATGCGTACACGCGTCTCGGGGTTTGATTTCCGGACGGGGTGTCGTACGGTTCTATATTTTACCTCAACTAGCCTACACCGCATTTCTTGAAGTTGAGAGCTGACAATCAAGACGAGCTGGTGGATTTTCTTCATCGACATACGGTGAAGCGGATTTGTTCCGCTTGGATGGTTGCACCTTTTTCTATACACCATGTGGCCCATTCACCATCTGCCCTCATTCCAACAGGAGATTCGATCGAAAAAAAGAAAAGACACACGTGCCCGTCCGAATATGGAAATCGTCAGTATATTAACGTTTTTATCTGTAGTAGCTCTTGGACCTTATTCAGCAGCTGCTGTAAACTACTTTACTGGCTTAGACTCATTTGTCGCTATGAAAGCCTTGGGAATCACTGATGGCGCAGGCGTACTACAGAAAAACACTCTTTTCTCCTTCTCCAACAATGAATGCGTACACGACTTGCACGACATAGGGTTTCCTTTCATTTTCATGGATTTGCCCGGAGCAACTCACGAGCTGGCAAACATACTTGTGGAAACGCCTCCAAATGAGCTCATGTCATTCTTCAACGTCAGTGATTGCAAATCCTTCTACTCTTTTACTGCAGGCGATTCCATACATGACAAAGGTAATAAAATTGTCCCATCTGATCAGGCGTCGTTGGAAGATGCTTTTTGGCATGATCAAAGAGTGCCCAACCTTCGCATTCGCAATGACTTGCAGCGTGTGGTAGACGTGTTCTGGGAGTTGCGAGACGGATCCTTGACAGAGTTTCGGGTCGTGAGACTTAACTCAGGCCAAGAAGAAAGGTTCCGTTCTTTCTTGGGCGATATTTTCATTTTCCGGGACGCGTATGATGATATGCGTCTCTTGGCCCGCACTGTCATCACGGACGGGAACAAACCTTTGATTTTGTCTCAAACGCTGATGGGCAAGGGCGACACAGAAACTTTGCAATTGAATGAGAACCAGGCCGATGTTTGGCGCGGTAGACAAAACACCAACGTAGCAAGACTTCGCCAGAATGAGCTGCAACCCTCTACCGTGAAGAAATACACAGGTGGGGGGTTCAAGAAGATGCTTATGCCCTCCCATCTTCATACAAGGCTCTTGGAATATCTGGCGCGACATGAAGACCAGCGTAAGGATGAACCATGGCACAAGGACGACTTGCACGTCAATTTCTACGAAAAAATGACAACTATCGTTTACACAGATCGAGACATGCGCGACATTGTATTCAAGACCCTGAAACCCATTTTGGAATCTTGGGTAGGCGGGGAGAAACTCATGCCAACAAGCACCTACGGAATACGACGATACTACAATGGAAGCATCTTGCGGGACCATGTTGACATTGGACGCACGCACATTGTGTCTGCCATCCTCAACGTACGACAAGATGTGGATGAAGTATGGCCGCTAAGCATTTTGGATCACCAAGGACGCCGGCATTTCATTGACATGGCTCCGGGGGAAATGTGTCTTTATGAGAGCGCAACGGCCCTGCATGGGCGAACGCAAGCCCTGCGGGGAAGATATTTCGATAATCTTTTCGCACATTTCGCTCCCGCAGCTCCTTTCACGGTTAATGCATCAAATAAATCCGATAAGTAATTATGCATGATCGGGCAGAAAGTAGATGAATAGGATGGGAACAAGCTCGGCAGGAAGCGGAGTTGATGAAAGCGACATGAGAAATAGATTGTCTAAGACACATAACAATATGAATGCTTGTAGAGGTGAAGCAGTGCAGTATGTCGAGAAAACTGACAAGAAATTGTTTACCGAAGAAACATGAATGAAATGGCGATTACGAGGCACATATTACAAATTTTGGGAGTGTTTTGAGATGATTTTGTCGGAGACACAAAACAATGTATAGAGATCTCTGCAGTATGTCGAAAAAACAGAGAGAAATGATTATCAATACTTCGCTGGGATAAGAAAAAAAAGTTTTGGGGTTCAAATGAGACCTGCCGTTGCATGCACATGATCAGTTTTTATCCTCGTTTACAATCGGTATGCTTTTATTACGTTCTTTCATTCAAAATAAAATTAGTGGTCCAATATGCGTAGATTGCCAGTAACGACCTTATCTTCTAGCACCGTTTTATCAGGTATCATGATTACGGACCCTTCGTTTGCGACTATAATGACAGTACCCTTTAGCGTCACATTCGCGCCAAAAACCACGTCTCCTGCCACCGTCAAGTGCTCTAAGGCAAGCAGATCGGGGACCCCATTTGGTATGCGCTCTAAGTAGTCCTGTATATGGACGAATTGTTCCCCAAGCTTTATGATTGGGATCTTATCTTTGGCGTAAGGCCGGCCCGGATTAGGAATGAGCATCCCTCGCGAGACGGAGTATAGAGAGGACTGCACCAAAAAGAGATCAGAGGTGGACTTAACAGGAAGATATCGGCTCCGCGGCACTTTCATAGTCAGGACGTTTGAAAAATCCTTAATGACAGATCCAATTGTCGTCTCGAGCTGCAAGATCTTCAAACGGTCTACGACACGCTCGTGCGTGACCAGGTCAATGGAAAGCTTCTCCTCTACCAGCAAAGCGTGCAATGCTCGCAAATTGATCCAAATATTGTTCGTATGGAATAAAGTGAACTTTTTGGCCACGGTTTCGAGATGCTGCTTTGGAACCTGCGACAGCTCCACCACCACACGTTTACCTTTGTATGTAGTAAGGACCCCTCCGTCCTGATCAGCTCTAGTAAGATCGACCACACCAGTGCAAAATTCAGTGTCATTATCTGCAATGTAGTACAATAGATTCAAATCCACAGTCGCCCCCAAGTTGTCGACGTTACTGATGAACATGTATTCCTTCCCCTGCTCGATTAGATTATCAAGCAAGCCGGACTGGAAGAGGCTCTGAAAGAGGTCTCCATGCCCTGGCGGGTACCAGTCCGCTTCATTTTCTTCTGCAAAAGGACCTTGGGGTAGAGGCTGTAAAGTATCTTTGACAATGCGCGGGAAACATGACTGCATGAATGTGTGTATAGTGAGGTTGTGCTGACGGTATTTGTTCAACAGCCGCGAGGTGACTGCGTCTGTCTTGAAGGAATTCATGAGCAGCAAGGGGACATCTACCCCATATAAGGAATTCAGATATTCCACTTGCCGCACTGTCATGTCAAGAAAGGTCATGTCCTGGCGGACCTCGATGGCAGACTTGGGTAACGTGCATCCCATCCTCGTACCCAGTCCTCCGTTCAGCTTAAGAATGACCAGCTTGTCCAAGAGCTCGTGACGTACTGCTTGATCATCTGGACATTTAGGGAGCGCCTCCCAGTCCATCAGCTGCTCGGATGGCACTTGCTCAACCTGTGTCCAGTCTAGAGACGGACGGGTACGAGACTCAAGAAACTTCCCGAAAAGCTTCATGAAATTTTTACGCTGGGGCGGTGGCAATATGTTATCAGTTACAATTGCTTCCCTCATAGCTTCTTCTGCAGAATGGCTTATATTGCCTCGCAGGTATTTGTCCTCGACCTTATGTAATGGTGCCCGATGCATGGTTGCTTAGAATGGGTCGGAGGTGTCGTAGAAGGCAACGAACGCGAATGAGATACGAAAGCGTACAGCAGCCGGCAATTCTTTACAAGAATGTCCTTATCAGTAATATCTTGGTCTGAGAGAAACAAGCATTCGTTGAGAATGTGGCTGTGTCATGTAAAATGTGGGTACTCTTGAACACTTGACATAATCGACCCTTTCCAGTGAGCTTGTGCACCAGCTCCCTTCAAAAAGCCCGTAAAAATCATCCCAAAACTTTCAAACTCTTAAACATGTAACTTGTTGCAGTCATAGCGTCCCATTACCCAGAGTCGGGTCCTTTAACCTTACACGATGAACATAAAGGCAGCCCCGAGCGCCATAGCACGATACCCTCCAGAGCCCTACCGCGAGCGATCGTCATCGGGTTTCGACCTCCCCATGAATGCACCTGCACCGCTTCCGTCGCTTACTTGCCTGCCCTCCGTATTCTTCCTTACAGGCGCCACAAAAGCAATGAGAAGTTGTATATCTCCACTCATAGTGCTCTTTGCAACGCTGCTCTGCAATGTCGACTCGTTCTTGGTTCCAGCTCCCACCATTGCATCCGCCTGCTCATCCCAACCTGCGATGGCGGCTGCTGCGAGCACAAGCAGCACAGAAACACAGGACCGTGCCGCCGTGGTGCCTCAGTTACTAGAGTGGTGTAATAAGAATGGTATCAAAGATGCCAGTAAGATCACCATCGGGCCCGTGAGCCAGGCGGGGATGGGTTTGGGGTTGGTGGCCACTGCCCCAATCAAGCAGGGGGAAACACTTGCCACTGTTCCTCTTACCTTGTGCTTCTCCATGGACAGCGTTCGTGCCTCCCCCTTGGGCAAGGTAATAGGAGAATTTGAGCCAGCTCTGGGAGACGCATCCCTGATAGCACTCCAACTCTTGTACGAAGCGCACATGGGACCTAAATCCAAGTATGCTGTCTACATCAAAAGTCTTCCCCGCCCCGGGCAGGATGGCTTTGATCATCCGCTTTTCTGGTCCACCGCCGAGCAGGCCGTGCTCGCCAAGTCATCCACACGCAATCTTGGAGAGACCTTGATAGATGCCGTAGCCGAGGATTACGGATGGATTCAAAGCGCCCTTGCCCGAGGGGGCATCTCAGGCCTTCAGGCTGACAGTTTTGACCTGAGCGATTTTGAGTGGGCGGTGGCCGTGGTCCTCTCCCGCTCTTTTTTTGCCGAGAATGGTTTACGTCTCGCCCCTCTTTTGGACATGGCAAACCGAGGAGAAGGCTGCACGAACGAACCACAGATTGGAGGGCTGGGGATTTTTGGAGGAAAAGGCCTTAAAGTGATCGCGGACCGGGACACGGACAAGGGTCAGGAGATCGTCATTTCCTACGGACCGAAAAGCGGGATCGAATTTCTAGAAGATCACGGCTTTGTACCTCCGCCGTTGGAGGGGAACGCATTGGTCGGGGGGATGTGCTCACTCACCTTTAAAATCTCGCCGGAGGGGGACAGGTTCTATGACGACAAGGAGGACGTGATGGGTACATTGGGGCTGCCCATGGCCTTCTCCTTCGACGTCCGGAGCGATGGCGACGTCGACCCGGAGATGCTCCAATTTTTAAGGTTTCTGAAGCTGGGAGGAAAAGACGCGTTCCTGCTAGAGGCTGTATTCCGCAACGAGGTCTGGCGATTCATGGAACTCCCGGTGAGCGAGGCGAATGAGCAAGCAGTGGACGAGGTCATCATCGATGCCTGCACACAAGCCTTGGCCAATTTTGCGGAAGCAGAGGTCTTGACAAACGAACTTATCCAAAAAGAGGGGGTGAGCCCATTGACGATTGCCAGGATGGAGGCCCTGGCACGGTTACGGGAGTCCGAGAAAGGGGCTTTGGTGGCCACACAGGCCTGGGCGAATCGGGACCTGATGACGAGCGATTTGAAGGTATACTACCAAGAAAGAAGGCTGGAGGAGCTACAACTCTCGGGGCCCCTGACCGATGATGAGTACGTGGACGGCTCGGGGGGCCGGCGGACGTCGAACTTGGATTGGTAGAAAAGCGCGGCGGGCAGGAGGGGCGAATGACGAATGATGACTTGAAAGTGAATGAAACCTTTGAGTGATAGAAGCGTATCAAAGCAGCCCACCGAGTATCTGCCTAACGATTCATTCCTTCAGGAGAATGGAAAGGGAAAACCAAGGACGGCGTCCTTTGGATGTCGACCGCAGGCCCGTCCCTCCCTGCCACCATTTTAGCGCTTCGTTCCATTACCCACAATGTCAGAATTGTATAAAGAGCGCCTCATACCCGCAACATTTACTGATCCTCACACACGATGAATCTTACCCATCAGCAGCCCCAACACGATCCTCCGGTCCCACACGTCCACCGACTTGCTGTCCTTCTTCCCTCCTCTCAGTCTCTATCCTAGTCTTCGTGTCTTAACCCACATCTAATAATTTTGATTTGTCGGGGCAGTCGCTTAAACGACAGACAGGTCTAAACTGGTGCTTTTCCCGTTCTATCTCTTGTTGATCCTCCCATATGTACGGTGCCTCTTCTTCTCCTTCCGTTCGTCCAACCTCCTGCTTTGTTCCCCTCCAGTCTCTTGCTTCCTCACTCTTTCCACCCTCTTCGCCCCAGCACGTGCCTTCTCCAGCCCCTTGCTGCGTGCTGCGATTCCGCAATTCCTTCGAGTTTATCCCCATGATGATGCAGCACAGTCAGACACCAGGCAGATGAAGGGGGTGGTAATTCAAGCGCAGGTCTCAGCCCACTTTCCCACCCATTTCAATCCCTTCCGGCTTTGTAGAATTCTCTCCTCCTAATTCTCATCCATCAGAGGCATCCGCACAACTGCATTCCCCCCGATGTGGGACTCCTCTCTACCATTTTTGCTATTCCGTCAGGATGAGGCATACGAGGTATCTCTCTCCACGCGCACTTTGACCCCGTTTGAAGACACCATTGTGATGCCGCTCTTCAGTTTCAACTTGAACGACGGTTCCTCGTAGAACGTAAAGCGCTGTGCTAATAGCGTGATCATAACCGTTCCTTCCGTCAAGGCCAGTGTGGCGCCGATGCACGACCTGGTGGAGTAGCCAAAGGGGAAGTATCCTTTCGACGGCGACTCCCGCGTGATGCCCTCGAAACGGTCCGGGTCGAAGGCGTCGATGGGCTCCCCCCACTCGTCCGTGTCCCGGTTCAAGAGGCAAATGGGCACGAGCACCTCGGTGTTGGCCGGCACGGTCACGCCGCAAGAGAGTTTCGTGTCGCGGATGCAGACACGAGTGACGTGCGGCACCACGGAGTAGATGCGGAGGGACTCCTGGAAACAGTTCTTCGCGTACGTCAGCTGGGATATGTCCTCGGGCGTGATGTTGGTCCGGTTCCCAAGGACGCGTTTGACCTCCGCCTTGAGTTTGGCTTGAATCTTGGGATTTTTGGCGAGGAGGAAAAGCGTGTAGCAGGTGCAGAAGGCAGTCGTGTCGTGACCAGCGGCTAACATGGTGACTAGGTGGCTGTACATTTGTTTGCGGGTCATCTTTTCCTGGACCATGACTGTCAATGGATCGTCCACCATCTCTTCTCCCTTTTGCAAGGCCAGGATGCGCGCGTCGATCAAGGGATCGCAGACGCGATGGAACCTCTCCGCGTCCTCCAGGAGCTTCTTCACCCGCGGGATCCAGGTCGTGACTGGGATGCCCAAGACGATGCTCTCGCCGATGATGTTGGAGCCCCGGGACGTGAGTTCGCTCCACACTTCCGAATCGGCAAACTCGTGGTTGATCGCGAACCGGCAAAACATCTTAAAGGCCAGGATGGAGAAGAAGTGTTCCAGGTCGACCACCTGGCCCACGTGCGGTTCCATTTCCGTGTTGATCGCCTGCAGGGTTTGCTCGCACAAAACGGGCAGATGTGTCTCAATCTTCTTCTGCGTGAAATACTTGGCGAACAAAGCGCGGTCGGCCTTGTGCTTGTCGCCCACGCTGGTCACAAGGCCGTCCCCGAAGACGAAGGAAAATTTATCCTTGTAATCTGGGCCCTTCACGAACGTGCGGGGGTCACTCAGGGCCTCGCGTGCGGCAACCTTATCCATCAACACCACATAGGCCCGTGAGCCTGTGAAGACCCGGTAAATCTTTCCATACTTGCGTCTCAGCTTGCTTAGCCAGCCGATGAACTGTTGTAACGAGGAAAGCAGAGACGTGGGAGGGATTCGTGATCGGTTACCATGAAAATGCGGAGTAAAGCAGTTTTATTGAGTTGGCACGTCACCATAAAAAGAAGACCCGGTGGAAGAAGAGCTCGCAGGACGTACCGAGGTAAGGGCCATACGGTCGTACAGGTTGCCCAGAACTGGCACAGGGACTGGTCCTGGTATTTTGCTGAGCTTTATCACGTCCATCAGGAAGAAAACGACGTGGATGACAATAAAGTATGTGATTATACTCATGATGATGAACTGTGCGGGACAAAATGAAAATAATGAGAAAGCTGTGGTAATACCATACTCGCAGGTGTATCGTGTCCTTCCCCCCACAGTACTCCACTTTCAACGCCCAAATTTGTCAAGTACCATCGTTATGAGCTGGGATGGGCTCAACTCGTCCACCTTGAGCGCCATGGTCGTTATTTTGGTGGAACGTTGCTGGTTATGGCGGTGAGGCAGAGGAAGGAGACGCAAGTGTCTTTGTTCCCTGAGCCGGCCTGTCAGAAGGAGCAAGAGAGGCCAACGTGTGAGAAGCACAGCACCGCACTGAGACCCTACCTCTGGTGCGAATGAAACATGATATCATCGATGCCTCATGGAAATGGTCACGATGTGGGTAGTTTAATGTAAGGTTGCCGACGATCCCCTTCCTTTTTCCAGGTCGTTTTCTGCAGAAGGTGGCCTTCCTGCCCCGACAGCGACTCGGTCGTCGCTTAAACCCAGCCGTTTGACAAGACGCCAAGCCAAAGCATTCCAGGAGCGTCAATGTTTAGCAAGGAGTATTTTGGTTTATGCGGGGGTGATGTAGCAAAAGAAGTCGGGCATGGAACCGCGCAACAAAGAAAGGGTTCTCGTATGTTGCGGCCGATGGGAGGGCGGGACCTCGACCTCCTGCCCCTGCCTTCTTCCTCCCCCATGCACTAGACTCTAGTTCTACGAGATTTTGAAGCTCTATGTTTCCCCCATTGGGGCAGCATGTGCGGAGATCACACGGAAAATTGCTGAGGAATGAAGGCGTTGTACCTTCTCAATCCTTTTCCTCGTTCTCATCGTGAGCTTTGACCTCCCAGCTACAGGCAGGCGAAGGATCATTTCCTTGCTCCGAGAAGCGAACCTAGGGTTTTTACAAGAACGTTATTGCTTCCGATATTATCTGCCTTGGGGCCTCATAATCAATCCATACGCCTCATATAAGGGTACTGCGTGGTAAATTGGCCCCATAAGATGGATATACTAACGAAACTAATCCCTGCCAAGCCCGATAATGACGATGAAGGGAAGAGCAGCTTGCCCCCTCTGGAGCTGACGGCATTACAAGAGGAAGTGCAGCAATTGCGGATAGAAAGGTCGAGGAAGGAGGCCTCTGAGACATCGCTCCTCGGAGAGTTGCAACGTCGGTGCAATCGAGTAATTGAGCTCGAGACGCAGCTTGACGACACGAGGGGGCAAGCGCGGCGTCTTCAGTTGGAGTGCGATGCACACCGCGCCAATCAAAAGCAGCTCATGAGCTTACTCCGTGCCACAAGCAGCCACACAAGCACTGACATTATCGATGAGTGTCCGGTGGTGGAGTCTGTCGTCGCATTAAAAGCGCACATAGCTGCGTTGGAGCAAGGGCGATGGGATGGGAAGCGGCTGGCAGCGCAACAAGAAGAGGAGGTAGGTTCTTTACGAACGCAGATGGAGGAGCTCAAGCGCGTTTTAGTGGCAGCAGAAAAGAAAGCGGGTCACACCGCTGCCGGAGAAGACCACAAGGAGGGTGCACCATCTGCGAGGGATCTTGGTCTCCCAGAGGACGTGCACGTGCTCCTGCAACGGTGCCCCTGGACGGAGGCGGTCTTGGGCAACATCTTGGTGACAGAGGAGCTGTACGAATGGGAGGCGTGGTCCCTCTTCCACGGATGGAGCGGGGCAGCGGCGCACCTATCACAAGCAACGCCGGACTTTCGTGATATGGTCTTGCAGTGCACGGACCCGCCAAAAGCCTCCACATCGCATTCCGACGGCGACGGGCCGCGGCCGGCGTACCGACGGCAGGACAAAACGATCACAGACGTGGGGTGCACGACCCTGGTCAACCCTGACGCTGTGGTGCTCCCGGCCGTGGGGTGGGAGTGGCTGGGGGGCTGGCGGCCCGAGGATGGGAAGGAGGGAGGGAGTGGAGCCAAGGCTCTTGGCGCGATGGACCAGGAGGGCTGGAGTTACGGCACGAGCTGCGAGGAGTTAGTCAGGGGACACGGGTCTGAGAGCATGCTGATCCCCGTGGCGGGGCCTGGGGCGCGGCCAGGACAGGGAGGGGTTGCCGAAGAGGCGGGCAGCATCCAAGGCAGTGGCAGCAATACGGCGGCCAGCCCCACAAAGCCCGCTCCTCAGAAGCGGCGGATCCGTCGACGGCGCTGGGTGCGTGTCCGTGTCCTCGCCCACGTCCCTGGAGCCTCCGACATGGTGAACGGCTTCTTAGGCTTGCGTGCCCGTGTCGCTTCCCTCGAGGCCGTGGCCCGGAAACTCTCGGAGCAAGTCTTGAGCCTGCAGGGTGCCTTGAACGACCGAGAGGTTCAGGCAGCACGGTCGGATGCGTTAGAGCGCGCGCTGGTGGCGATGCAGGGACGCTTGCAGAAAGCAGAGCGGAGTCTAGGGCGGTGTAGACAGCAATTGGCAGGCCGTGAGGAAGACGCGCGGGTGCAATCCCGGGACAAGGAGGGGCACAAGGAGGGACAGGAGGGCGGGGGGCTGAGAGCGGTGGGAGAGGCTGTCTCCGAGTGGTTCGCGGGGTTGGGCAGTGAGAGCATTCAAGGGCAGGGTCTGAGTCGGGATGAGGGGGGGAAGGACGAGCCAGTGGGCGGAGGGGAAGGGCGAGAGGAAAGCGGGGGGTTGAAGAAATGGCTCTTCGATGTAAAATCCTCCTTGGGGAGGGGCAACGGAGTCGATGCCGCCGCCTGCTTTGAGACGGAAGGGCATGGGACTCAGGAAGATGCACATTTAACCCCCGCCGTTGCCCAAGGCACCTCGAGGACAGGCGTTCACGCAGGTAACAGCACAGAGGGCCGGGGCGATAAGCCCGTGCATAACGGAGACGCTGATGGAGGAGCAACCCCTCTCATCAAGAATGCTTTTCGATGGTTCTCGAAGGAAGTCTTGCAGCATGCTTCGGGGGAGGATCCGATCGAAAGCTGGGCTGAAGACGGGGGCGAGACTGGACTCGAGCGCGTTGAGCATCGGGTCAATCAGGGTGGCAATGGCGAGGAGAGGGAGGACGAAAACGTCCCGATCGAGCACTTGAGCGAGACAGAAATAGCCAAATTGCGAAAGCAATTGTACGATAACGAGGAAAAGAAAGAGGCTGGGAAGACTGCGCGCGACGGTGGGGCGGGCTTGGGGAGAAACGAGCCGGAGAGCATCAGTGGTCATGAGAGAGGTAGCACCCCCATAGGCAGTGATGACCAGGCGTTACCAACGCGGACACCGATTCCAGCGACGCACAACACGAGTGCTTAAGTGAAATAAATTGTGACGACACTCTGTATCGAACGAGTATGTGGAAGTAATTTATCGTTTCGAAAATGACGGTGTACAGGCGAGTAACACCCATAATTCAATCCGCTGAATTGCGCGAGCTTTGCTTTAGGTATCTCCTTATCCTATCTTTCCGAATGTATCCTCCGTAAAAAAGTGACCCTAATTTGACCCTCCCGTCGCAACTGCTCAAACCGGATACCATACAACAAAAGTTTATCGTCTTGCGCCTGAAGTAAAAATGCCGCCCCAAAGGTAATCGTCCCTGTGGCGTCCGTATTGGTCCCAAGAAGTTTTACAACACAAATCATGTCCCGAATTTCTCCAGCCTTGACCTTCGTTACCCCTCCATGCGCCCTCACGCTACCCAGACGCTCCTGTCTACTTGGTCAAGGGCCATGGACGCAGCACTCGGGGCTGGAAGAACTTGCGAGCCCTCCAAATCCTTTTCTCTCCCAAGTAGACCTCCAGCGCGCCATTCTCTCCATACGTAGCCACATACTTCCCGTGCTTGACCGGCCCTGCTTTACTCTTCCAGATCGTGCGGATGGCTCTCTTCGGCGTGGTCCCGCGCGCCAAAAGCAATGAGCCGTCATCTTTCAGATGGAAGAATGTAGGATTGCATTCCTTTCCAGCATTTCCTCCTTCTTCCACGCATGCATAGATGTAGTCTCCTGCGTGCATAACCGTGCCTCGGGCCAGTGCTGGACACTCAAGTGGTTGCAGCACTGAAAAGCGCGCCGGTGCCTTGTCTGCCAGTCCGTTCCAGAATTGAGTCATGTCGATGCGCGGTAAGCCAAGAGCGTCCAATTGCTGCGAGTAGGTCTCCAGCATGAGTGCCACTTTTTTGGTGATTCGAGGTAAAACCTGATGGGTGCGCTGCTGGGAAGAAAAGTCCCCGCAGTAGAGCGCAACCAAAAACAGGGATATCATCAAGATATAAATCCACTTCGCTAAAGTAGAGAGACGCGACTGTCGGTACGCCTGCCATGTGCTGGATGTCTGGCCATTCACACCGACATTTTGGCTGGAAATTACCCTACAGTTATGCGCAGAGGCGGCCTGACCGGCGGGTATGGCGGGTACCGTGGAGGCAGTTGAGGCCGGGACTCGGGCAATACCGTCCTTCGCTTCAGGACGCATCGCGGGGCCGTCCATTAGTGTCTTGCTTTCCTGGTTGATATCCTCTTCGGGGGTGATCTCACCAACCTCGCTCCGACTTGTCTTCATCATGCAACTGAAAGCGATGCTTGCCTCACCTTGATCGACGAGTAGCAAGAAGACGAAATTGAATGTATGATTGTAATGTAGCGATTTCAGATACCTGAATAATGAGAGCCATCGTGTCATTTACCACATATTTTCTCAGTTGTCATCACAAAATAGTGATTAATTTCGCACATTTTGCGACGGTTCATGCCCATGGATCACAGTAGAGAGAGGCATGGGCCTCCTCAAAGAGACTTGTTCACACCTTGTGATGCGCCTACAGCGTCAAAAGAATTGACAACCGTACGTGTGGTATCGACGCCTTATGGTATTCGGACAAACATATTGTGCATTAGTTGCGGTCATTCATTATCACAGCGTTCCATCCAATACCGTCTCAGAACAGAAAGGGAGGAGGAGGAGCGAGGTCATGAGAAGCGAAAGACATCGTGTGCCTCGCAAGGAGAGGAAAATGGTGCGCGCGGTCTGACCGCATTTTTTGTCGCAAACCCAAGACATTGCCCCGCGAACAATTAAAAACCAAGTCAATGCGATTAAGTGTCTGGGTCTTAGGATCGACCGTAGCTTCAAGCTTTTTAGGGATAGCGCCGGCTTGCGGAAACGTTGCGGGGACGGGTCCTTCTGGCCGTTACTGCAACGGGCGAGGCCCAATTTTCGTGCAAACAGGACCTTTTTTTCGCTCCGCACTATGGATTTCATGAATATCATCCGTGACATATTAGTCTATCCCTTTTTAAAAAATAAAAATTAACTTATTATGCCCGCACAGGAAGATTACAGTCGTCAGGTTACTCTTGCAAGAAACTGAAAAGACTCTTTCGGCCGCGCGGATAGCTGCGAATATGCCAATCTCCTCTTCGCAAGATGTCGAAAGCCTAGAGCAAGAAAACCGGCGCCTCAAAGTCATGTTGCGGCAAAATAAGGAGCAGTCACTTCATATGCGGTCCAGGATGCAACGCCTTGAATCAGAATTGAAAAAACGCGACAAGCAAATCGAAGTACTACTGACCAGTAAAAAGCATGCGAATCGATCGCCGGTACCTCTTTCACTGGAAGTACGAAAGATTCGAAGACAGCAGGAACGTTGTACGACCATTAAGTCCCTTCAAAACGAGCTCGCAATGTTGCGCTGTAAAACAAAGTCATCTGATGACCAACAGACATGTAAGAAGCTGGCAGAACCAACACCATCAGCTCTAGCTGAGCTTACGCGTCAGCGAGACGAATACCTTGCCGAAGCAGTTAGACTACGCAGTGCCCTGGAATATCATACCTTCAAGCTTCAAGAGGTCGATGGATCGCAGACGAGAAGCATGGTGACATCTCACGTCACAGAGCCGCTAGACACGCCATCCATGACGGAGGCAATCCAGCAGGCGAAAGATTCACCTTTATCCATATCTACAACATCAGTCGACGCCCGTGCACTAGCTCCATCGACAGTAGGACGGGAAACTTGCGTTGATACGTCCAATACGCGAGATACGAGTCCATCGGAAGTTGACGAGGGAGACGCTGTCCCTTCACACACATCAATTCATGACGGAAATGTAGTTGAGCCCACGTTCCACCAGACGTTGCAACCCAACCGTTTTTCACCCACGCCTGTCCGTCCTCAGCGCATCTTTCGAGACTCGATTGCGTCGTCTAAACCTCCTGTTGCCGAGGGCACCAAGCTCGGCTCCATCTCAGAGACAAAGGAAGGCATTGAAGAAGAAATGGCAGAGTCCGACGGAGAGAGCAATGAGGCGGACGAAGAACATGAAAAGGAAGAAGGAAACCAGATCGGACAAAGAGGAACTGTTAACCGAGACGAGGAAGGGGCGTCATCTTTTGCTCCTGGTACAGAAGACGAAGAGGCAGCGGCGTGTCTGTCTTCTTGCTCTGCATATCTTTCTCAGCTCTCACTGCCAAATGTGGGATCGAGTACGAGCCAAGAATCAAGAAATCCTCAGCACGGGAATGCGGAGGACAATTCTTTGGGAATGATGGCGACAATTTCTTTAGGGGAGGAAGTGGAGGAAGCATGGCGTGAGGAAAAGCAAGGCGAGCTGTAGCGGGCTAGGGACATGGAATCTATCACTAGTGTTTTGCGTGGAAGGACTTGCAGCCAGATTAAAAATTGGGGATTATGCCAAGCTCCTTTCTGAGCACCAACCAACGTAATGTCAGAAGGCAAGCCTAAAGCCGCCTAAGGCCCACATTATTCACGCCTATCAATTTACTCGTTAATTCCTTGTTCATTTCTTATGGTACATTATCGGCGTTTAATTACGCAGAACGGAGGAGAGGGTCTTTTTACATCATGTTTTGAGAGTAAATTCAAATGCTTCTGCCCCTGGCACCCGACGTACAGTCTTCTTCACTTTTCTCATTCCAGGTTCACCCATGGCTCATGCTTATCTTTCTGTGGACCGTGCAGGTCGTGGTCTCTTTGCCCGCTTCAAAGCGCTAGATGGTACCACTGATTGTGCGGTTCGGCTTGTGAAACCCTCTTCGTTGGCCTCCGGCGTCGCCTCTGTTCATTTCCGGTGCCGCCTCCGACAAACCCGTGGACGCAAACTTCTTTTTAAACTCCGCGAGCACCCGATCCTCCTCCTTGACCATCTCGTTGTAGTCCTTGTCCGTCTCATGGTCGAAGCCCAGCAGATGCAAGACGCCATGAATGACCAAAAAGGGAAGACGATCCTGCACGCCGAAGACCCGCGCCATCGCACCCGAAGCCCCCCGCTCGCCCGACCACAAATTCTCCCCTTTCTCCAACCAATCTGCCTGATCCCGCTGGCACTGACGCTGCACGTATGGGACGGAAACGATCATATCCCCCAAATCCTTGACCTCCCCCGTCAGGGCCCAAGACTCCGAGGTCGGGATACCCGGGGCCTCGTATTCGTGGAAGGGGAAAGACAGTATATCTGTGGCCGTTCGTTTGCCTCGGTAACGGTCATTGTACTCTCGAATGCTCCGATCGTTCGTCAGCCATAAAGAAACGTCGTGATCGGATTTCCCGACTATCTCAAGGATCGTCCGGACTTGAGCGTGCAAGAGGTCTAGGTCAAGAGCGATGGTGCGCTGCGAGTTGCGAATTTGAATCGTCCCAAGAGGCTTGTCTTCAGGGGTGGGAGATTGAAAGGAGCTGTGGACCCTCCTTCCCACAGCGACCTCCTCCTTCTCCTCCTCCTCCTCCTCCTCCTCCTCCTCCTCCTCCTCCTCCTCCTCT
>Ga0102934_1000063_pt1 | contig 54244 bp, 57 predicted proteins | sample SalPonR2_A_D1_MG_FD_78175 | JGI IMG/M metagenome (GOLD analysis project Ga0102934, IMG submission 78175) | Salt pond soil microbial communities from South San Francisco under conditions of wetland restoration - Salt Pond MetaG R2_A_D1_MG | ecosystem: Environmental > Aquatic > Marine > Intertidal... | reverse complement strand
GGCCTGCTTCAGAGACTCTCGAGCAGCCGGCAGTAGGCCTCCTGACCACGCCGGAATGTGTCGAGGCGGAAGAACTCGTCCGGGGCATGCATGTTCTCGTCGTCATGGCCGAAGGCGAACATCGTGGCGTGGACGCCAAGATGCTCGAGCAGTGTCGTCATCACGGGGATCGAACCGCCTGCCCGTGTCCGGTAGGGCCTGCGCCCGTAGACCTCCTCGAGCACCTGCGCCGCGATCACGCTGGAATTGTGACCCCGCGGCGTGAGGAACGGATTACCGCGCGCCTTTCCGGGCTGAAACTCGACCGCGACACCCTCGGGGCAATGCCGCTCCACATGTGCGCGCAGGACCTCCACGATTCGCTCCGGGGACTGGTCGGCGACGAGGCGGCAGGTGACCTTGGCGCGGGCCTCGGCGGGCAGGACGGTCTTGGTTCCCGCGCCCTGCCAGCCGCTTGTCAGACCGTTGACCTCCAACGTCGGGCGCGCCCAGAGGCGCTCGCGCGTGGTGTAGCCCGGCTCCCCGAACTCGGCGGGCGCCCCTGTCTCGGCGAGGTAGGAGGCGGACTCGAACGGCACCTCGGCGATGGCCGCGCGCTCGGCCTCGGTCAGGGGGCGCACGTCGTCGTAGAATCCCTCGACCGTCACCGTCCCGTCCGGCGCCTTCATCGAGGCGAGGATCTGGGCCAGCGCCATGGCCGGGTTCGCGATGCCGCCGCCGTGGAGACCGGAATGCTGGTCCGAACGCGCGCCGCGCACCACGATCTCGCATGACGCGAGGCCCCGTAGCCCCTCGACGATCTGCGGCTGGTCAGGCGCCCATTGCGAGCCGTCGGCCGAGAAGATCATGTCAGCCGACAGCCTGTCGGCATGTGCGGCCACGAAGTCCGGCATGTCGGGCGATCCGATCTCCTCCTGCCCCTCGAAGAAGAACTTCAGGTTCACCGGCAGCTGCCCGCCGGTCTTCAGCATTGCCTCGACGGCGACGATGGGGATGAACATGCCGCCCTTGTCGTCGGTCGCGCCGCGGCCCCAGAGCTTGCCGTCACGGACCTCGGGCGCGAAGGGCGGCGAGGACCAGAGCTCGAAGGGCTCGGCCGGCTGCACGTCGAAATGCCCGTAGATCAGGACGGTGGGCCGGTCGGGGCCGGCATGGAGCCAGTCGCCGAGGACGACGGGATGGTCGGCTGTCGGCAGGATCTCGATATTCTCGGCCCCCGCGGCCTTCAGCCGGCGGGCGACCCACTCGGCGGCCCGCTGCACGTCGGGCGCGTTCTCGGGCTTGGCCGAGACCGAAGGGATGCCGACGAACTCGATCAGCTCCGAGACGAACCTCTCCTGCTCACGATCGAGGTATTCTTTCCAGGCCATGACTTTTTCCTCCCTCGCAAGGCGCCTGCCAGATTGCCGTCCGGCGCGGCCCCTGCCCTTCCGTCATTCGTTCTCGAGCACGAAGTGCCCCGGCGCGACCTCGTCGTAGACCGGCGCCGGCCGCACCTCTCCCACCGGGAAGACCGGCGAGGGCAGCGGCTTGAATTCGATGCTCTCCTTCAACATCCGCTTCGTGGGGTCCGCGATGGGCACGCCCGCCAGAAGCGCCCGCGTGTAGCTGTGGCGCGGGTCCTCGAAGATGTCCGCGCGCGAGCCGATTTCGACGATGCGGCCCAGATACATGACGCCCACGCGGTGCGACACGCGCTCGACCACGGCCATGTCGTGACTGATGAAGAGGTAGGACAGCCCGAATTCCGCCTGAAGCTCCATCAAGAGGTTCAGGACCTGCGCCTGCACCGAGACATCGAGCGCCGACACCGCCTCGTCGGCGATGATCAGCTTGGGGTTGACCGAAAGCGCTCGGGCGATGGCGACCCTCTGGCGCTGTCCGCCCGACAACTCGTGCGGGAAGCGGCGCATGAAGTCGCGCGGCAGGCCCACGCGGTCGAACAGGAAAGCGATGCGGTCCTCGAGCTCCGCCCCCCGCGCCAGGTCGAAGTTCAGGATCGGCTCGGCCACCTGTTTTCTGAGGCGCATGAACGGGTTGAGCGACGCGAACGGGTCCTGGAAGACCATCTGCATGTTGCGCCGCGCGCGCCTGAGGCCGCCCGCGTCGAGGCCGAGGATGTCCTGCCCGTCCATCACGACGTCGCCAGACGTGGGCTCGACCAGCCGCAGGATGGAGCGTGCCGTCGTGGACTTGCCGCAGCCCGACTCGCCCACAAGGGCGAGCGTCTCGCCATGGCCGAGCTCGAAGCTGACATTCTCGACTGCGTGCACGTTCGCGACGACCCGGCGCATGAGGCCGCCCTTCACGGGGAAGCGCGTCGTCAGGCCCTTGACCGAGAGGACCGCGCGGCCCGTCTCGGATCGCGACGCCGGCTTCGGGGCCGCCGGTTCGGGTGCGCCGGGGATACGGAGGGGCTCGGGCGCGGGCTTGCCCCGCATCTCGCCGAGCTTCGGCACCGACGCCAGCAGCGCCTTGGTGTAGTCCGCCTGCGGGTCGGCGAAGATGCGTTCGACCGGCCCCTCCTCGACCTTCTCGCCGTGGCGCATTACCACGACCCGGTCGGCAAGCTGGGCCACCACCGCCATGTCGTGCGTGATGAAGAGCACGGCCATCCCGAATTCGCGCTTGAGCCGCTTGATGAGGCCGAGGATCTCGGCCTGGATCGTCACGTCGAGCGCGGTCGTCGGCTCGTCCGCGATCAGCAGCTGGGGGCGGCACGCCATGGCCATGGCGATGACGACGCGCTGGCGCATGCCCCCCGAAAGCTCGTGAGGATACTGCCGCAGCCTCCCCTCGGGCTCGGGCAGACGCACCTCGCGCAGAAGCTCGATCGCGCGCGCATCGGCCTCGGCGGCGGACAGCCCCCGGTGGCGGCGAAGCCCGTCGGTCAGCTGGCGTCCGATCGTGAAGACCGGGTTCAGCGCGGTCATCGGCTCCTGGAAGATCATGCCGATCCTGTCGCCACGCAGGTCGATCATCTTTTCCGCCGGCATCTGCGCGAGGTCGATCGCCTCGCCCTCGCCCGGCCGGAACCAGAGCCGCCCCGACACGATCCGCCCGCCGCCGAATTCCACGAGACGCAGGAGCGAAAGCGACGTGACCGACTTGCCCGAGCCGCTCTCGCCCACGACGCAGACGGTCTCGCCGGGGTTCACGGTGAAGCTCACGTCCTTCACGCCGGTGATGGGCCCGCTCTCGCCGTCGAACTCGACGCGGAGGTTCTCGATGGAGACGAGCGGCTGTTGCGGGGTCTGGTCGAGCATGGTCACCTCACCCTCGGGTCGAGCACGTCGCGCAGCACGTCGCCAAGCAGGTTCAGGCCGAGGATCGTGATGGCGAGCGCCGCGCCGGGCACAAGCGCCGTCCACGGCGCAAGGTCGAGAAACTGGCGCGAGGCCTGGATCATCAGCCCCCACGAGGCCATGGGCGGCTGCGTCCCGAGGCCAAGGAAGGACAAAGCGGCCTCGGCGAGCACCGCGAAGGCAAGGCTGATGGTCGCCTGCACGATGAGCGCGGGCATGATGTTGGGCAGGATGTGGCGCAGGATCATCTGCCCGTCGCGGGTGCCCGCGGCGCGCGCTGCCTCCACGTAGGGCATCTGCACCACGCGCAGCGCCTCGCCCCGCACGATCCGCGCGAGGAAGGGCGTGAAGGCGATGCCGATGGCGATGATCGTGTTCTGCAGGTTGGGCCCCAGCACCGCCGAGATGGTCAGCGCCAGAAGGAGGGCCGGAAAGCTCAGAAGCGCGTCGATGATCCGCATGAGCACATTGTCGATCCGCCCGCCGAAATAGCCCGAGATGATCCCGAGCGGCAAGCCGAGCACGATGGACATGCCGACCGCGAGGACCGCGATCATCAGCGAGGTCTGCGCGCCCAGCATCACGCGGGCCAGCAGGTCACGGCCGAGCTGGTCGGTGCCCAGCGGATAGGCGAGCGACGGCGGCTGAAGCCGCGCGCTCATCACCATCTGGGTCGCCCGCTCGGGCGCGATGAAAAGCGGCGAGAGGATGGCGACGGCCACGACCGTCAGCACGAGGGCGAGGCCGATCAGCGCCTTGGCGGAGAGAAACTTGCGCATCGCCCTACCCCAGCCTGATCCGCGGGTCGATCACCCGGTAAAGGAGATCGACGGCGAGGTTCACCAGCATCACGACCGCGGCGATCACGAAAATCGTGCTCTGGATCAGCGGGATGTCGCGGTTGAGCAGCGCCTGGTAGGTCAGCCAGCCCATGCCGGTATAGGAAAACAGGCTCTCGATCACGATGATCGACCCGAAGAGGTACCCGATCTGGAGGCCCGCCACCGTCATCACCGGACCGATGGCGTTCGGCAGCGCGTAGCCCCAGACCACCGTGCGCTCGGGCAAACCCTTGGCGCGGGCGACGCGGATGAACTCCTGGTTGAGGATGCCCATCATCGCCGAGCGCGTCATGCGGGTCAGGTGCGCCATCAGCCCGAGCGCGAGCGCCAGCGAGGGCATGAAGGCGTGGCGCACGGCGCCAAGGAAGTCCTCGCTCGGGTCCACGAAGCCCGAGGACGGCAGCCAGCCGAGACCCGCGGCGAACAGCAGGATCAGCATGATCCCGATGAAGAAGTCAGGCATGCTGAGGCCCAGCAGCGCGACCGTCGAGGAAGTCGTGTCCTGCCAGCGGTCGCGGTGCCGCGCCGCCCAGACGCCAAGCGGGATCGCGAACGCAAGCGCCATGATCATCGTCATCACCACGATGAGGCCCGAGGCCAGCACCTTCTGCGCGATGAGTGGCGCGATGGGTTCGTTGAACAGGAGCGATGCGCCCCAGTTGCCGCTCAGCATTCCGCCGATCCAGCGCCCGTACTGCACGAGGAGCGGATCGTTCAGTCCAAGCGACTGCCGCAGACCCTCGAGCGCCTCGGGGTTCGACTGGGTGCCCATGATCATCATCGCCACGTCGCCCGGCAGGATGTTGGTGATCCCGAAGGTGACGATGGAGATGAGGAACAGGGTAAGCGCGACCGACATGAGCCGGCTGACGAGATAGGCCATCCGCGGGGTATCCGCCTTTCAGGAGAGCGTTTGCATGGGCGGGGCGGCCCAGGCCGCCCCGCACCGCAAGAGGATCAGGCGTCGAGCCAGACCTTGTGGAAGTTCAGGTTCGATCCGTTGGGATGCACCACCGTGTCAAGCCCGCCCACCGACGGCTGAGCGGCGATGGAGCCGTTGCGGTACCACAGCACGACGTCCAGCGACTCGTCGTAGATGTACTGCTGGATCCGCTTGTAGAGATCGATCCGCGCCTGCGGGTCCACCTCGCCACGCGCTTGCTCGGCAAGTTCGTCGATCAGCGGATCGGCGATGTTGCGGTAATTGAAACCGCCCGTGCTGTGATAGAGGCTGTAGTAAAGGCGATCCGGCTCCCAGATGGTGAAGAAGTTCATCATCGTCATCTCGAAATCGCGGTCCACCCAGACCTGGCTCAACCAGTCCGCCCAGGTCAGCTGCTCGATCGTCATGTTCACGCCGGCCGCGCGCGCCCATTCCGCGATGATCTGCGCGCTGTCGACATGGTAGGGATAGTTCGTCGTGACCTTGAACACGACGTTGAGCGTGCCCGGCGCATAGCCCGCTTCCTGCAGAAGCGCGCGGGCCTGTTCGATGTCCTGCGCACGCTGCGCGATATCGGAGTTGCGCGCGGGGTCCGTGGGGAAGCTCGGCGTGGGGGTCGTGTCCCCCTGTCCCCAGAGCGCGCCCTGCATCAACATTTCCTTGTCGATCATCAGGTCGAAGGCCTGGCGGACGCGGCGGTCCTGGAACAGCTCGAGATTGTGGTTGAAGTTCACGAAGTCGAAGTTGAGCGGCGCCCAGGTGCGGACCTGCAGGTCGGGGTCGGCCTCGACCTCGGCGATGCGTTCGGCCGGGATGTCGTTGATGAAGTGCAGCTCGCCCGTACGCAGGCCCGTGAGGCGCACAGTGGGCTCGGTGATCTCGCGGGCGAGGATGCCGTCGAGATAGGCCGGGCCGTCCCAGTAGTCGTCGAAGCGCACAAGTTCCACCTCGTTGCCGAACTCGCGGCGGACGAAGCGGAAGGGGCCCGCGCCGGTCGGCGTATCGCCCTGGATGTCGCCAGAGCCTGCCGGCATGATGACGCCCGCGCCGTTCTCGGCCAGGCGCGCCAGGAAGGGCGCGTTCGCCCGCGACATGCGGATGATGACCGTCAGGTCGTCCGGCGTCTCGATGGCGTCGACGTCGTTGAACACCTCGAAGTTGACCGCGCCGGTTTCCGGGTCGCGCAGACGTTCGAAGGAATAGCGCACGTCCTCCGCGGTCATGGTCGAGCCGTCATGGAACATCACGCCTTCACGCAGGCGGAAGGTGTAGGTCAGGCCATCGTCGGACACCTCGAAGCTCTCGGCGAGCTGCGGCACCACCTGCATCTCGGAATTGATCGTGACGATCCCGTCGTGGATGTTCTGCAGCACCCGGGCGGTCGAGGCGGTGCCGGTCTGGTGCATGTCGAGGTTCTGCGTCGTCTCGGAATGCCCCCAGATCAGCGTGCCGCCCGATACGGGCTCCTGCGCGCGGAGCGGGCCCGGGCCGAAGCCAAAGCCGAGAGCACCGGTCGCGATGATGCTGGTGGCGAGAAACTCCCTGCGTTTCATGTCTTTATTCTCCTCATGGCCCGGCCTCGTTGAGCCGGCGGTTGGAAAAGCCGGAACCGGTGGAGACGGCTCCGAAGCGGGTACGCGGCGCCGGGGACAAGCCGGCGCGACGCATCGTCAGCGCGCGAAGGTCGGGCGGCGGTCCGCCACGCCCAGCGCGGATTCGAGGGCCATGCCGAGGTTGAGGATCGGCCCTTCCTCGAAAAGCCGCCCCCAGAGCGAGATGCCCTGCGGCACGGTGAAGGTCTGCCCCGCCGCGTCCTCCTCGCCCACGCTGAGCTTGCCCGCGCCAAGGCTCGCCTTGCCCCGCGTGCCGAGCTCGAGGAAGCCCGCGCGCAGATGCAGGCAGGGATGGCCGGTGAAGTTGGATGCGACCAGCATGGGACCGGTCATGAACGGGCCGACCAGCACATCGACCTCGTCGAAAAGCCCGTCCAGCGCCTTCATCACGCGCAGGCGCAGGCGGTCGAGTTGCACATGATCCACCGCCGACAGGAACCGCGCCTTGCGGAAGGTGTTGGGCCAGGCGCCGTCGTCCTGCCAGGTCAGCGTGTCGTCGGTATCGTCGAGCGTCAGTTCCTCGAAGGCCGCGGCTGCCTCGGCATAGAGGATGTTGATGAGAGCGCCATAGGGCAGGTCCGGCAGGCTGACCTCGCGCACCTCCAGTCCCAGATCTCGCACCGCCTGAAGCGCGGCCCGGTCCACATCGGTCGCGTCCTCCCCGAACGCCTCCGGCAGGTAGCCGACACGCAGATGCGTCCAATCGGCCTTGGAGTCGAAATGGAACGGCGCCGCGATCGACGACGGATCGCCGATATCGGCACCGTTCAACGCGGCGAGGACCATCGCGGCATCCTCGACCGAGCGGCAGATCGGTCCGACCTTGTCGAGCGTCCAGCACAGCGCCATGCCGCCCGTCCGCGGCACACGCCCGAAGGTCGGGCGCAGGCCCGTCGTGCCGCAGCGCTGCGAGGGCGAGGTGATCGAGCCGAGAGTCTCGGTCCCGATGGCAAAGGCGCAGAGCCCGGCCGCCGTCGCCGACGCGGAGCCGGCCGAGGAGCCGCTCGATCCCTCGTTGAGGTTCCACGGATTGCGCGTCGCGCCGCCATACCAGATGTCGTTGTAGGCGAGAGCGCCCACGGTTGTCTTGCCAAGCAGGACCGCGCCCGCCGCACGCAGCCGGTCTACGATCTCGGCATCGCGCTCGGGCACCCGTTCGCGGAACGGCTCCGCGCCCCAGCCGGTCACGACCCCCTTGGAGTCGAAGAGATCCTTCAGACCATAGGGTATGCCGTGCAGAGGCCCGAGCCAGACGCCCGCCCCGAGAAGCGCATCCGCGGCGTCGGCCTCGGCCAGCGCCAATTCCGGCGTGACAGCGGCGAAGCATTCGAGATCGGGGTTCAGCGCCTCGATCCGTGCGAGGTAGATCTCGGTCAGCCGGCGACTGGTGAGCTTTCCGTGCCGAAGCCAGGACGAAAGCTGCCCAACCGGCGAGTAGGCGATGTCCTCGTCGTCGTCCGGCAGTGCCGAAGCCGGAGCCTCCGAGAAGCGGAGCGGACCTTCGGCTGCAGGCATCGCGAAGGTCGGAAGCCGCGGATCGAAGCGCGTCGCCATCGGCTCGTCGTTGCCAAGGCGCACCGCGCGGCGCGCCCGGGCCGACGCGATCTGACCCTCGAGGTTTTCCAGCATCTGCTGCCGCTCCTGCGGCGTGTACGTCACGCCGACGAGGCGCTCGGCACCCTCGATGTCTTCAACGGTGAAGGAATGCTTTGTCATTCATCAAGTCCAGAGATTCGTCTCATCAACATGCTTTCCGCGTAACAAATGACTTGTCAACTACGCTCTTACGCCTCAAATTCGTACTGTGAGATCGGTTTTTGGGGAAGCCTCAATATCCAACGCGGCATTCAGGGGTTTGCCGCGTTTTGAGGCACCGTGTTATCTAGACCCGCATCAATGCGGGCAGCGTCGAAGGGACCAGTGTGACGATGAACCAGCCTGCAGCGCGCGTCCGCGCCTACAATGTCGAGACGCCTGACCGACTGCTTGACGCGGCGGAGCGGCTGTTCGCACAGCGCAATTACCAGACCGTCACGCTCAAGGAAATCGCGGCGGAGGCGAACGCGAACGTGGGCCAGATCGCCTATCACTTCGGCAAGAAGGAGACGCTGGTCCGCGAGACGATCCATCGCCGGGCGGGCGAGCTCAACCGCGAGCGCATCGCGCTTCTCGAGCAGTACGAAGAGCTTGTCGGCCGCGACAGCGTGGAGGTCGAGCCTCTGGTCCGTGCTCTGATCCTTCCGTACTACAACCGGCTGGACGATCCGGACAGCCAGTGGCGACACTTCGCGACCTTCGTCGGGCGCTCGGTCTGGGACGGCACGCTCTCGACCTACATGAGCGAGAGTTTCGACGATGTAGCAAAGCTTTATATAGCAGCCTTCATGCGCGCCCTGCCCGGCCTCGGACACGGCGACGCGATACGGGGTTTCCACTTCCTGATGGCGGTCATGCACGCAGCGACCGTCGAGGACACGCGCGTCGCGGGGCTGCACCGAGATACCGGCACCGGATCGTCATGGGACTCCTACAAGCAATCCGTGGTGCCCTACATCAGCGCGGGCTTCAAGGCGATGGCAGAAAGCACGGCACCGTCGCGTTGAGCCGCCCCGGCCCGGTGCCGTCATTCAATCCATTACGGCTGAACGACATCTTTCCGACGTAAGCCTGATCGGGAGGCAGCAGGGCCATCAGTAGAAAGTGTTGCGGGGGACCGATCTTCCGTGCCGACAAGCCGGTGCTTCGAGAGATGCCGGATCCACCCGGACGCCTGTCCGACCTGCCGCACCTATTTTGCGGCATCCGGGGCGCGCAATCCTCTCGGCGCGCGGATGACGGCAGCGGCACAGCGGGTTGACGAGGCGGCTTCAGGCGTCGCCCAAGGGTCCATCACCATCATGGCGCCGTTCAGGGGAAAGCGTGGCTGACGCCCTGAGCGCTCAGCAGCGGGGCACACGGCACTGCACACGGGAAATGGCTCGGGCGTCGTCGGCCTTCGCGTCGATCATTGACGCCCTCGTTATTCCACGAGCGACCGATGACGATGGCAGGTGGCCCCGCCAGAGGCAGGGCTGCGAATCCGCCCGTGATTGTCGGTGGCCTGCCAGCATGCTCACCACAGCCGACGTCTGTTGCGCCGGGAGCGCGCAGTTCGTATCCCTGCGGGACGGTGGCGCGCAGGGCCACGGCAGAAAACCGGAGCAGTCGACATGGTCGCAAGAACCGCCATCATCGGTCTGGGCATCATGGGACGGCGCATGCTCGAGCACATGCTCCGGCATCCGGGGTACCAGCCGGTCGCGCTATGGGACCCCGACCCTCAGTCCTGTCGGGAAGCGCTTGCACTGGCGCCGGACGTACGTGTCGCCACCTCCGCCGATGACGCCATGGCGGATGCCGACCTCGTCTACCTCGCCTGCCCTCCGGTACCACGAAAGACCTACGCGCTTGCGGCCGCACGAGAGGGCAAGGCCGTGTTCCTCGAAAAACCGCTCGGCGTGGACGTGGCCGAAAGCGAGGCGCTCGTGGCAGCGTTCGAGAGGAGCGGCGTTCCGGCTGCGGTGAACTTCACCCAGGCCGCCGGCGCGGCGCTGACCGGCGTCTCGGACGCGGCGCGGACCGGTGCCCTGGGCGCGTTGCAGGGCGCGGACATCATCGTCACCTATGCCGACTGGCCGAGAGCCTGGCAGAAGGCGGCCGACTGGCTGCGCTTTCGCGACGAGGGCGGCATGACGCGGGAAGTGATCTCGCATTTCCTGTTCTTCTCCGAGCGTATTCTCGGCCCGCTCTCCGTCGTCTGGGCGAAGCCGTCCTTCCCTGCCGATGCAAAACTCTGCGAGACGCACATGCTGGCCCGGCTGGAGAATGCCGACGGCCTGCCTGTCAGCATCATGGCCAGTGTCGGCGGCGCGCAACCCGACCGGCAGGAGCTGACCATCAAGGGCACGGTCGCCAGCCGGCGGATCACGGACTTCTACGTCGATGCAAGGTCCGGGGGTGGACCATTCGAGGAGCTGGCAGAGCGCCCGTCAGACCCTCGCGCGGTGAGCCTGAAGGCGCAGCTCGATGACCTGCTGCTGTGCATGCGGGGCGAACCGAACAGGCTCGCCACACTGGACGAGGCCCTGCGCGTCCAGAAGCTTGTCGAAAGCATGCTGAAAGGAACGGGCTGATCAAGGCAAGGGGCGTGATCGTCCGGTTCAAGGAACCCTGCACGCACGGAGCCAAGGCGCCGTGTGACGCATCCGGGCCGTGATCGAGCGTGCCGGAAACGAGGACGATGGCGAAGCAAGACCAACTGCTGCTACGTCTTGTCGTTCGGTGTGCGTGTCGTGAAATCCGCGCAGAACGGCGGGCGACGTGCGGCTCCCTCCGTAGCGCGGCTTGGATCGCGGCCACGGCCCCGCTGGCGCAGACGAAGGCTTGTCCGCTGCCATTTGACTTGACGCCGCCGCGGGCACGAATGCGAAAAGGGGTGTCGTTCATCAACGGCGGAATCCGGTATCGATCCGGTCTGCCAGCGGACCGCGGAAAAGAGGACTCCAACCGTGACCGAAAGCAACAGTCGCAGCGAGGCGGACACGAGTTCGCACGGACCCGCCCTCCGCTTCGCCCCCGACCGAGGTGCCTCGCGCTCGACCTGGATCGCGTCCGGAATAACGCTCGCCATCGTGGCCTGGATGGGCAGCGGCTTCGTCCTGCCCCCGGCCGAGCCACCTGCCGACACGGCCCCGAGCGCGCCGATGCCGGTCGCCGTCGCCGTGGCGCCGTCGCAGGCCGAGCCGGTCACGCTGCTCTTCAACGCGGAAGGTCAGGCCCTGCCGGAGAGGGACACGCTCATCAGGGCCGAGGCCTCCGGTGATGTCGTGGAGGTCTTCGTCGGTCTGGGCGATACCGTCGAAGAAGGCGCCGAAATCGCGCGTCTGCAGAGCGACGCGGCGCAGGCGTCTCTTTCACAGGCGCGTCAGGAACTCGCCGCCGCACGCCGCGATCTCGAGAATGCCGAAACGCTGCTGGAGCGCGGTGTTACCACGGTCGACCGTCTGCAACAGGCGCGCAGCGCCTTCGCACAGGCCGAGGCCCGGCTTTCGGCCGCCGAAGAGGCCGTGTCGAACAACGTCATCAGCGCCCCCTTCGCCGGTCGCATCGAGGCGCTCGACATCGGAACCGGAGAGTTCGTGCAGGTCGGCGCCGAAGTCGGACGCATCGTCGACATCACGCCGCTCACCGTCTCGTTCGAGGTGCCGCAGCAGGCCTTGAACCGCCTCTCGAGCGGCCAGCGCGCGACGGTCAGCTTCATCACCGGCCATGTCGAGGAGGGCACGGTCACCTTCGTCGGGAGCGCGGCCGCGAGCGCGACACGGACCTTTCCCGCCGAGGTCTCGATCCCCAACCGGCAGGGCGCGATCGCCGCCGGGATATCGGCCGAGATCACGATTCCGACCGACGAGGTCCTCGCCCATTTCGTCTCGCCTTCTCTGGTCTCGATCGATCCGGAGGGACGGCTCGGCGTCAAGACCGTCGACGACGAGAACACCGTTCATTTCCACCCGATCGAGATCGTCCGCGCAGAGATCGACGGCATATGGGTCACCGGCCTGCCCGATACCGCCCGGCTGATCACGGTCGGACAGGGCTTCGTCAACGATGGCGAGACCGTGCGCCCGCAGGTGCAGGACACGGCGCCATGAACGCGCTCATCGACGCCGCCTTCTCGCGCAGCCGGGTGGTCGCCATGGCGCTGGCGATGATCCTCACCGTCGGCGCCTATGCCTATGTCACCATCCCGAAGGAGGCCAACCCGGAGGTTCCCCTGCCCTTCTTCTACGTCTCGACGGGGATCGAAGGGATCAGTCCCTCGGATGCCGAGCGTCTGCTGATCGAACCGATGGAGCAGGAGTTCGGCGCGATCACGGGTCTCGAGCGGATGGAAAGCTTCGCGTCCGAGGGCGCGGCCACCATCGCGCTGGAATTCACGCCGGGCGGCGACACGGAGGAGGCGCTGAGCGATATCCGCGAGGCCATCGACCGGGTCGAGGGCGAACTGCCCGAGGACGCCAGGGACCTCAGGGTGACCGAGATCAACACGGCGCTCTTCCCTGTCGTCACGGCGATCCTCTCCGGGCCGGTTCCCGAGCGGACCTTGAACCGGCTCGCCGAAGATCTGCGGACGGCGATCGAGGGGCGGCCGGGGGTGCTGGAGGTCGATATCGGAGGACGGCGGGTCGAGTTCATGGAGGTCCTGATCGATCCGACCGTCTTCCAGACCTACGACATCTCCTTCGACGAACTAATCGGCCAGATCACCCGCAACAATCGCCTGATCGCCGCCGGTGCGATCGAGACCGGGGCGGGACGGATCGTCCTGTCCGTGCCGGGCCTGATCGAGAACCTTCAGGACGTCATGGAGATGCCGGTCCTGGTGCGTGGCGGGACCGTCGTGACATTCGGGGACGTGGCAACCGTCAGGCGCGCCTTCGACGACCCGACGGGCTTTGCCCGGATCGACGGGCAGCCGGCCCTCGCGCTCGAGGTCACCAAGCGGTCCGGCGCCAACATCATCGAGACAGTGGCCGAAGTGCGCGCCATCGCGGCAGAGTTGCAGGCAGAATGGCCCGAGGCCGTCCGGATCACCTGGCTGCAGGACCAGAGCGAGATCGTGCAGGACATCCTCAGCGACCTGGAGGCCAACGTCATCGCGGCCGTCGTGCTGGTCATGATCGTGATCGTCTACGCACTGGGCCTGCGGTCGGCGATCCTGGTGGGTCTCGCGATACCCGGCGCGTTCCTGGCCGGCGTCACGGGCCTCTGGGCAATGGACTACACCATGAACATCGTGGTGCTGTTCTCGCTGATCCTCGTCGTCGGCATGCTGGTCGACGGCGCCATCGTGACGACCGAGCTGGCCGACCGCCATCTGCAGGACGGCGCGACCCCGCGGCAGGCCTACGCGGCTGCGGCCAAGCGCATGGCCTGGCCCATCATCGCCTCGACCGCCACGACGCTCAGCGTGTTCTTCCCGCTTCTGTTCTGGTCGGGCATGGTCGGTGAGTTCATGAAATTCCTTCCGATCACCGTGATCCTCACGCTCACGGCGTCGCTTTTCATGGCCCTGATCTTCATTCCTGTCGTGGGCGGCCTCATCGGCCGCCGGCAGCCGCGCACCGCCGCCGCAAAGGCCGCGATGGAGGCCTCGGAGCGCGGCGATCCGCGCGACATCGGAGGACTGACCGGGGTCTACACGAAGCTCCTGGAGGTCGCGGTCCTTCGGCCGGCGGCGACGCTGATTCTGACCCTGGGCCTCCTTGTGGGAAGTTTCGGGCTTTACGCGCAGTTCGGCACCGGCGTCACCTTCTTCCCCTCGGTCGAGCCCGACTTCATGCAGGTTCAGGTGCGGGCGCGCGACAACTTCTCGGTCTACGAACGCGATGCGCTGGTACGCATCGTCGAGGGCCGCATCCTGCAGTTCGACGAGGTCGCCTCCGTCTATGCCAGGACCGTGATGAACGCGGGCCAGGGCGACGAGGATACGATCGGAACACTCCAGCTCGAACTTGCCGAGTGGGATGAACGCCGCCCGGCCGCGGTCATCGGTCAGGAGATCCGCGAAGCCGTGTCGGATATCGCCGGCATCGACGTGCAGGTGCAGACCGAAACCGGCGGGCCAACGGCGGGCAAGCCGGTCAACCTGCAGATCGCCGCCCGAACGCCCGACACACAGGCCGAAGCCGTCGAGATCGTGCGCGACATCATGGATGAGACCGGTGGCTTTACCGATGTCACGGATACCCTTCCGCTTCCCGGGGTGGAGGTCGCGGTCATCGTCGACAGGGCCGAGGCTGCGCGTTACGGTGCGGATGTCAGCCTTCTGGGCCAGGCGCTGCAGCTACTGACCCGGGGCATAACGGTGGCCGACTACCGGCCCGACGATGCCGACGGTCCGCTCGATATCCGCATCCGCTTTCCATACGAGGAACGCTCGCTCTCGGCGTTGAACGGACTGCGGGTCCCCACGGCGTCCGGCCTCGTCCCGATCTCGAACTTCGTCACCTTTGCGCCGACCGAGCGTGTCGGGACGATCCGCCGCGTCGATGAACGGCGCGTGGTCACACTGGAGGCGAACGTCGCCCCCGGCCTGCTGGTCAGCGATCAGGTGGCCGCGCTTGACGCCGCGCTTCAGGCGGCCGATCTGCCTGCCGGCGTCGAGTATTCCTTCGGCGGCGAGGCCGAGGACCAGGCGGAGGCCGCGCAGTTCCTCGTCGGTGCCTTCGTCGCGGCGCTCTTTCTCATGTCCGTCATCCTCGTCACCCAGTTCAACGGCTTCTACCAGAGCTTCGTCGTGATGAGCGCCATCGTGTTCTCCGTCGCCGGCGTGCTTCTGGGCCTGCTGGTCACGGGCCGCCCCTTTGGCGTCGTCATGGGCGGGATCGGTGTCATCGCGCTTGCCGGCATCGTGGTGAACAACAACATCGTGCTGATCGACACCTACAACGACCTCCGGCGCAGCGGGCAATCCCCGCATGAGGCCGCGCTCCGGACGGGCGCACAGCGTCTGCGGCCGGTCGTCCTGACCTCCCTGACGACGGCGCTGGGGCTGATGCCGATGGTGATCGGCCTCAACATAAACTTCTTCACGCGGGAAATCGTCTACGGCGCGCCGTCGACGCAATGGTGGACCGAGCTGTCCAGCGCGATCGCGGGCGGCCTTGTCGTCGCGACGGCGCTCACGCTGATCGTGACGCCCGCGATGCTGATGCTCGGAGAGAAGAAGTCCGAGCGCAACCGTTCGGCGGCACCCCCGCAAGACGCGACGGCGGCGCGGCACATGGCGTGACGGTCGCGCGCTGCCTACGTCTTGGCCGCGACCCAGATCGTGTGCCGATTGCCGCCCCCGTTTCGGCCCGCGCGAACGACGTGGGTCTGGGCATCGAAGCCACACGAGGACAGAAGCCTGCCGAAGCCCCGGTCCTGCGTGGCCGACCAAACGGCAAGCACGCCTCCGGGCGCGAGTGCGCGGCGGATCTCTTGCAGGCCCGCCGCGCCATAAAGGGCGTCATTGTCCGCACGGGTAAGGCCGTCAGGGCCATTGTCGACGTCAAGCAGGATGGCGTCGAATGTGCTATCCGCATCCCGGATCATCGCGCCCACGTCGCCAATCCTGACGTCCACCCGTGGATCCGAAAGGCTGTCGCCGAAAACCCTGGTCATATGCTGCGAGGCCCAACCGATCAGGTCGGGCACGATCTCCGCCACAACGAACCGCGCGTCAGGCGGGGCGGCGGTCTGCGCTGCGCGCAGGGTGAATCCCATACCAAGCCCTCCGATCAGCAGACGGGGCGCGGCCCGTCCCCCAAGACGATCCAGCGCCAGCGACGCAAGCGCCTCCTCCGACCCGCCCAGCCGGCTGTTCATCAACTCGTTGCCGTCCTGCAGGCGGATCGAGAACTCGTCGCCTCGCCGAAGCAGCCGAAGCGCGCTCCCTTCCGGCGCACGCGCTGTCGCCAGGTGTTCCCACGGTTTCATCGAGACCCCCTGCTTACGAAACAACGGCCGGACTAGAGTGATGGACGAAGATGCAGACTCCATCGAGACAAAGCAAATCTCATCAGCCCTTCTCGGCCATTGAGCCTACCCGGGTTCCCGGCAAATTGGCATGAAGGGCTCGAAGGCGTCGACGCCAAGATCGTGGTGAAGGTCTGCTGCGAGCCGATTGTGTTGAAAGACTCGACTTGATTGACGCGCAGAGATCGCGGGGGCAGGTCAGGTCCTTCATCCGCGCGATGGCGGCAGCGTCATCTTTCGGCACTGGCCGATACTGCTGCACCGATCTCGCCATTCCGGCGATCCTGCAGCTGCGCCGCTCGCCAAGTCCCATGCCCCGCACAGACAACTTCTTCTGACAACGCTGGGCAGACACCTAAAAGACCCGCGCCTTCGCGGGTCTAAAGGCAAGCGCGACAGCCACGGTCATCGACACGACGAACAACGCCAGCGCGGGCACGTAGCTTCCCGTCGTCGCGACCAGCGATGCGAAGAGTGCCGGCGCCACCGCCCCGCCGAGGAAGACCGAAGACATCGCCGCGGCGGTGGCGGGGCCGACCTCGCCCGGCGGCGCGCAGCGTGCGGTCTCGGCCAGAAAGACGCCGTTCCAGCTAAAGGCCGCTGTCATCAGCAGCGTGGCGGCAATAACTGCGGGTACCGGGCTCTGGACACTTATGAGACTGATGGAGGTCGCCGCCATGAAGATGCCGATCCCGCCCAGCACGACCCGCGCGGAGAACAGATCTGCCAGACTGCCAAGTCCGAGTCGAGCGGCGACGGCCAGCGCCATCGCGACGGTGAGTGCAGCACCCGCCTCCGCGAGGCCGAGGCCGTGACGTGCCGACAAAAGGATCACGAACATGGCGGCCAGACCGAACTGGACGGAGGCGAAGCAGCCCGCGAGCGCGGCCATCCTGCGGACATCGGGCGAGTGCCGCAGCACGTCCAGAGGTCGACGGGAGGCGCCGGCACCCGGTTCCTCGGACATGAGGCCATCGAGCCGCCGACGCCATGGTGCGCAGGCGACGGTGATCGCCAGGACCAGCGCCAACAGGATGATGACCGCTGCCTGCCAATCCGAGCGCAAGGCAACATTGGGCAACAGCAGCCCCGCCACGGCCGCGCCTACGGGTACGGAGGTCTGCTTGATCGAGAAGACGAGATTGCGGTTCCGCGCGGTGACAAGGCGGCTGAGCAGTGCCCCGCTTGCCGTGTTGCCCTGCGCGTAGGCCGCGCCCAGAAGCGGCGTGGACACCAGAAGGCCCGGCACACCGCCGAAGACAACAGCGGCAAGCGCGGCTGCGGCCATGCCCGCCGTGACCATGCTCACGCCGATAGGCCCGAAGCGCCGGACCAATGTGGCCGAGACCTGCGCGAAGACGAAGGCGAAGGCGAAGACGGAGGCCGTGTGGTAGCCCAATATGGCGGGGACCATCCCTAGTTCGGCGGCGATGTCCGGGGCCAGCACGGGAACGGTGAGCGTGGCCGCGACGACGGCCGCCTGCGTCCCGATCAGAGCGGCGAGAGCGGGGCCGAGCACGTCAATCCACTTGGGCCATGCGGACATAGACTTGCTCCTCCGCTTCGCGCAGTTCGTAGCGACGAAGCGGCAGTTCGGCAGGGCCCATCATCTCGCCGGTTTCGACGTTCCACTGCCAGAGGTGCACCGGACATGTAAGGACCGGCCCGTCTAGCGTGCCCTCGGCTAGCGGGGTGTCCTGGTGCGGGCAATCCGCGCATACGGCGATCACCGCGCCCGAGACACCCAGAAGCAGCACGAAATCCCCGTCGGGCAGCTCCACTTCCAGCTTGTCCCCGTCGCAGATTTCGTCACGCGCGCAGGCCCGGACCCAGTTTGGTTCAGCCGAATCTGTCATAGCGTATATCCTCTGCCGCGACCGCATGGGCTGCCATCAGCGCCCTGAGTGTTGCATCCACCATGACCGGCGGCCCGGCGACGTAGTGGATTGGCCTGTCGCCACGGGCCTGCGCAAGCTTTACCGCGTCCGCCGCGGCCTCGTGGGCGAAACCCCGCGTGAAGGCCAGGTTCGGCCAGGCTTCGGGGGTGAGGCCGTCGGCATTGTCTGAAAACGCCACCGTGATCCGCAACGCGGCGGCGCTGGCCATGGTGTCCAGGTCTTCGAGCAGGTAGGCGCTTCCCGGATCACGTAGACCGAAGACGATGTCCGAGCCATGGGGGCCGTAGGCTGCGGCCTCCGCGGCGCGGGCGGCAATGGCCAGCATGCCGGCGATGCCCGATCCGCCCGCGATGGCGATGAAGGGGCGCCGTTCCGCCGGGTCGAAAATCGCACGGCCGAGCGGCCCGGTCACCGTCACCACGACCTCGCCGGTCAGGCGCTCGAAGATCGCCTCGCTCACCGCCCCACCGGGCGCGCGCCGCAGTAGGAAGTCGAGCTCTCGCCCATTGGTATGGTTGGTCATCGACCAGGCGCGCGGTCCCGCCACGCCCGGTATCTCCACAAGCACGAACTGCCCGGCGTCGAAGCGCAGGGGCGCCTCGAGAGTGCAGCGCACCCTTGCGATATCGGGCGTCGGCCGATCGAGGGGGCGCAGAACGCCCGAAAGGGCCTGGCAGGATGGCTCGGGCGGCGGCGTGAAATCGGCCCGGAGGCTCAGGTCCACGTCGCCGGCGGCGGCGGACTGGCACATCAGGATCTCGCCCCGGCGGCGGCAGGACTTCCGTCCAGGCGCCTCGGCCCAGAGATCGTCGATTTCGCCCGTCTCAAGCTTTGCCTTGCACATGCCGCAGGTCCCGGTGCCACATTCATGCGGGAGGCCGATGCCTTCCAGAAGCCCGGCATGGAGGATCCGCGCGCCCGCCGGCGACAGGAAGGACCGGCGCGCGCCGGTCCTGTCGGTGATCGTCACTTTGCGTCCCGTCATGTCCTGACGAAAACCCGTCCGTTGCGTTCCTCGGCGTCGTAGAGCCTCAGCCGCATCGCCTGCGCCTCGGGCGCGGGCACGGCAGGCTCTCCGGTGCGCAGATCGAACTCGAACCCGTGCCAGGGACAGCGCAGCACCTCGCCCGCGCGGGTCATCTCGATCCGGTCGCGTTCAGGGCCCTCGGCCATGCCGGTGATGCACCCGAACTGGAGCTTTGCGCCCATATGCGGACAGCGGCCCGAGACGGCGCGAATGGACCCGCAGGGCAGCCGCGTGACGACGATGGTGGACCGGCCGACGGCGACGGGGTGCATCTTGCCGACCGTGATCTCTTCGGAGGCGGCGATATCGTGCTCGCGCGGCATAGGCTCACTCCGCGGCCGCGACGCGCGCGGCCTGGTCGGGAATGTCGAAGCCGTAGAGATCGGCCGCATTCTTCCATAAAATCTTCTGCCGCAGCCCCTCCGGCAGCGCCCGCGGGATCGCCGCGTCCGGGTCGTCGAAATCGAAATGCGGGTAATCCGTCGCGAAGACGAGCAGGTCCTCGGTCCCGATCAGGTCGATGATCTTGAGGAACTGGTCGGTCGTGATGTCCTCGGTCGGCTGGGTAGCGAGCTTCAGTCGCTCACGCGCGTGCTGGGAGGGAAGCTTCTTGATCCAGGGTACCTCGACCCGGCCCTGACGGTATTCCCGGTCCATCCTCCAGAGCGTGTGGGGCAGCCACGAAAAGCCGCCCTCGAGAATGATGAACTTAAGCCTCTCGAACTCGTCGAAGACGCCGTTCAGGATCAGGCTTATCACCTGTCCCTGAATAGCAAGCGGGATCAGCGTATGTCGCTCAATGTAATGCTGGCCCATCCCGTACGGACCCTGCGCAAACACCGTGTGATGGAAGGCCACGACAAGATCGTTGCGATCGGCGGCGGCGAAGATCGGGCGATAGTAGGGATGGCCATAGGCGATATCGTCCACGATGGGTAGCATCACCTGCACCATCTGAGGATGTGCCGCCATGCGGTCGATCTCGCGCGCAGCGGCCTCGGGATCGCGGGCGTTGACTTGTATCGAGCCGACAAGACGGTCATCGAAGGAGAGCCACTTTTTCGCGACCATGTCGTTGTAGGCGGCAGCCATCGCGGAGGCGAGTGCGTACTGCATCTTGAGGCCAGTCGGATAGAAGTAACCCGTCAGCACGGCCTTGGTGACGTCGTACTCGTCAAGGAGGTCCCTCTTGATCATCGCCGGGTCGGACACCGAGGCCGAGCCGTCGACATTCTTCACATCCGCGCGGTTCCCATTGCCGGGCGAGGTGTAGGCAAAGGGCTGCGAAAAACCGCGCCAGGCGCCCTGAGCGATCCAGTCCTTGTAGGGGGCTGACAGGTAAGGGACCAGATCCTGCACACCCGAATAGCTTTCGTGGACGTCAGTATCGATCAAGGGCATGTCGCTTCCTCCTAAACGCTAAACGCGGCCATTCGCACTTTCGGACATCGTATATAAAAAATCGGAATGTTCCATACTGTTTTTTAAAAAACGAACGGCGTCAGGATGGCGATCAGCCCAAGCAGCAGGAGCGTCTCGGCCGCCACGAGCAGGATCGAGCGCCCCCCCACCTTGCGCAGCTCGGAAAGGTCGGTCCGCAGGCCGATGGCCGCGACCGCAACCACCAGCAGCAGGCGCGACAGATCGGCAAGCAGGCCGGCGATCGCGTCTGGCAGCGCCCCGAGGCTGTTGGCGACCGCCAACAGGATGAAACCGATCAGCATCGGAGGCGGTATCAGGCCGGCGCGCCGCGAGGCGCCTCGCTGCGCGAAGATGATCGAGGCGGCGAGCACGACCGGGATCAGGAGCGCAACGCGGAACAGCTTGGTCAGCGTCGCCGTTTCGCCGGCGGATTCGGAGATGGTGAAGCCGGCTCCGACCACCTGGGCCACGTCATGAATCGTCGCCCCGATGAGGTAGCCGGCCGCCGTATCGTCGAGCCCGAGCGCCTTGGCAAGAAGCGGATAGAGCACCATGGCGAGGGTGGAGGCGGCGGTGACGGCAACGATTGTGAAGACCGTATCGCGTTCCTTACCCGGCCGGTCGGGCATGGCAGCGGAGATGGCGAGCGCCGCCGACGCGCCGCAGATAGACGTCGCGCCGCCGGTCAGAAACCCGCGTTCCGGGCCAAGGCCCAGCCATCGTGCGATCATGACGCCGCCAGCGATGGTGGCCAGTACTGCGACTGTCACCAACAAGAGCGGGACGACGCCGATCTCGGCCAGATCGCCCGCGCCGATCCGCGCTCCGAGGCAGACGACGCCAATCTTCAGCACAGTCTTGCCCGCGAAGACCACGCCCGGCGCCGTAACCGCTTCGCGACCGAAAAGGTTGAGCGCAATTCCCAACAAGAGCGCGACAAGCATCACCGGCCCGCCGAACTGGAGCGTCACCAACTCTGCCGTCGCGGCGATCAGGACCGCAAGCGCCAGACCGGGAAAGACCGAATGTCGGATCGAACGGGGCGGGGTGGTATCGATGGGCAAATGAGGACCGGTCTTCGACGTGAGATGCCGAACGACTATGCCACCTGTCCAGGTTGTTCAATCACTTTACGGAACAATTTGTTCCGATTTATGAAATGCAAGATTCGATTTCCCGCGCTGCCTCAAGCAACGCGGTTTTTGCCTCTTCGACCTCGGCTTCGGCAAAGCGGGAAACGGGGGCATGAACGGCCAACCCGGCCAGCACCTGACCGCTCGGATCGTGCACCGGCACCGAAACGCCGGCGAGGCCAAGCATGGATTCCTCCCGGTTGACGGAAAGCCCGGTTGTCCGGATCTGCTCGAGCCGAGCCCGCAGAGCATCGCCAGACAGTGTGTTCGGCGTCAAGATCTCTACCCGGTCGAGATCGATTAACGCCTCGCGTTTCGCGGTCGACATGAACGCCAGAAGAAGCTTGCCAGTCGCGGTGGCGTGTAGCGGAACCCGGGACCCCGCGGCAAGGTAGAGTCTGAGGGGCTTGTCGCATTCCACGCGCTCGAGATAGAGTACGCGGTCGCCATCCAGAACGCCGAGATTACACGTCTCGCCAAGTCTCGACACCAGACGGTGCATGACGTCGCGGATGTTGTCGCGGCGCATGAGCTGGCCCATGGCGGAGACGGAGAGCCGGGTCAGGCGCGCGCCGGCGTAGTAGGCCTTACCCTGTATGTCGCGCGTGACAATCCCTGTTTCTTCAAGTTGCAGCAACATCCGATGTACGGACGGCTTCGGCATTCCGAGTGCCTCAGAGAGATCGGCCAGTTGCGGCGGCTCGTCCGCCGAGACAAGGTGCTCGATGATCGCGAAGGCCTTGCCGATGGCGCTGGTCGGACGTTCGGCCCCCATGATCCCTTTATCCCGCTCCGATCCGGACAGCATGATGCACGCCCGCTTTGAGGATCGTAGCGTTCCGGATTCTAACTGGCAACGTCGACCGGGCGCGCTTGCGCGCACGTGGGCGCGCGAGGGCGATGTGCCGCGGCCCGCTGTTTTTTCACCCGGCGTACCGAGAGACGGCTTGTCGAACCAAAATGTCATTTATCTGAATTAAACATTCCATTTTTTGTTGATTGTTCCCGAGGGCTGGGCCACAGTCGCCTTCTCTGAGACGCGTGGACAGCGTCCGGGTAACGGGAGGAAGACATGCAAAATCTCACAATTACAGCGACGGCGACGGCCATGATCTTCGCCGCAGCGGCGGCAGGCGCACAGGAGTTGCGCACTGAGGACGGGTTCCCCGAGCGGCCGATCACGATCATCGTGCCATGGGGGGCCGGTGGCGGCTCGGACACGTTGTCCCGCGCCTGGGGCAGCGCCATGTCGGACGTGCTGGGTCAGGCGGTTCAGGTCGTCAACAAGCCCGGCGGCGGCGGTATCGCGGGCGTTCCCGACTTCATGACGGCGCCAGCGGACGGCTACACGTTGTTCCAGACGGTCGACATTGCGATCACGGACCATGTCGCGGGTCGGCTGCGCGAGAATCCTGCGACGGACTGGAGGCCGCTCTGCGCCACGCAGATCACTTTCAGCCAACTCTATATCCGCCCCGACGACGAGCGCTTCTCCGATTTCGAGAGCTTCCTCGCCTACGCGCAGCAGAACCCCGGTGAACTGACCGTCGCCAATATCGGCAATCCCGGCACAAAGGAACGGCTGCTGATGACGTTCCTCGAAAGCGAGCTCGACTTCGACACGGCAGTCATCGCCTTCGATAATCCGTCCGAGCGGTATGCCAGCCTGATCGGCGGGACGGTCGATGCCCTGCTGGAACAGCCCGGCGATGTCCGCAATTTCGTCGATGCGGGACAGATGCAGCCGATCCTGACATTCTTCAACGAACGTCCCGATCTTTTCGCAGATGTGCCGACGCATCTCGAGGTGGGGGCGAGCTTCGAGCCGATGCTGCGCTTCCGTGGGTTCTGGACCCATGCAGACACGCCCCCCGAGCGCGTAGCGCTTCTGGAAGATGCTTGCAGCCGCGCCTTCAACACGGAAGACTATCAGGACTTCAATGCACGGGGGTTCATGGATGTCGTCGATAGCTACCGCTCATCGGATGCGTTTCGGCAGATGATCGAGACCGAGATCGTGCTTTATACCGAGGCCTTCGAACAGGCCGGCCTTTGACCCTGGCCGCCGTTCGCGACAGGGGCGGCTTCCGGGCCGCCCCTGATCCATGCCTCTTGAACTCCTGATCACGGACATTGATCATGACACAGGGCCTCAAATCCCGAGCCGCCTTGGAATACGTGGCGTGGCTCGCGGTCGCCGCGTTCTTCTACGGCTTCAGTTTTTCCTTCGCAGGCGCAGGTAATGACGAGACGTTAGGGCCGGCAGTCTGGCCACGAGTGTTCTGTTTCGTGCTGCTGATCGTCGCGACCCTTCACCTGGCGCGCGGTATGGACGAGGAAGAGGCCATCGAAGACGCCGGTCCGGCGGTCCTGCCGAGCCTGAAGCTGTTTGTCATGCCGATCCTGTTCGTGTTCCTCATTCCCCGGATCGGTTTTTACCCCGCGACGCTTCTGTTCCTGCTCGGCCAGCTTCTGGTACTCGGCGAACGGCGCCCCGTCGTGCTTGCCACGGCGACGATCGGGATCGCCGCCGCGATCTTCCTCGTCTTTACCACGCTCTTCTTTGTCGCGGTCCCGCTCGGAACCTGGCCGGGTTTCAACGAGATGAACGGCCGCTTCGTCACGCTGCTTCGCTGAGGGCTATTTCAAAATGGAAAACTTCATCGCGGGCACGACCTTCCTGTTCACCGACCCCACAGCGTTGATGTTGTTCGTGGCGGGGCTTCTTGGCGGCATGCTCTTCGGCTGCATTCCGGGTATCAACCTGCTGACGCTTGGTGCCGTCATACTGCCTTTCACGGCCGCGATGAGCCCCGAGCACGCCATCATGCTGTATTCGGTGATCTACTGCTCCGGTGTGTTCGGGGGCGCGATCACGGCGATCCTGTTCAACATCCCTGGTAGTCCGGAAAACGCGCCCACCGCCTTCGATGGCTTCCCGATGACGCGGAAGGGCGAGGCTGGGCGCGCCATCGGGGCGGCCGTGCTGTGCTCGGCGCTCGGTGGCATGGCCTCGGCCGTCGTGATGATGATGGCCACGCCGCTCGTCGCGGGCTGGGCTGTCCGGAACTTCGGCCCGCCCGAGATCTTTGGCCTGATCTGCGTCGGCCTCGCCGTTTCGGCCTCCGTCGGTGCGAGGACGCTGTGGGCAGGCCTGCTGTCGATCTGCCTCGGCGTCCTGATCGGTACGATCGGCAGCGCGCCCGTGGACGGGACAGCGCGGTATGCCTTCGGCAGTTATTACCTGCTCGCCGGGATCAACTTCATTCCCGTGGTCCTCGGGCTCTTCGCCGTGGCCGAGGTCTTCAGCCAGGGCGCCCGTGCGCTTTCAGGCAACACCGAGACGCGGCGCGTGGAGGTGAATTTTCCAAGTTTCGCCGAATTCTGGGCCCTCAAGTTCGCCGTCATCCGGTCAGCCATCATAGGGTTTTTCGCGGGGATCCTGCCGGGCATCGGTGCCACGCTTGCGGCCTTCCTCAGCTACGGCGAGGCGGTGCGCTCTAACCGCGGGCGCAAGGAGTTCGGCAAGGGCGAGATCGAGGGCGTGGTCGCCTCCGAGACGGCGAACAACGCGGCAACGGGAGCCGCCATGATCCCGCTTCTGGCACTAGGCCTGCCGGGCGGGGCGCTGACCGCGATGATGCTTGGCGTTTTCCAGATCCACGGAATGGAGCCCGGACCGCTGATCTTCATCACCTCGAGCGACCTCGTTTGGATCGTCTTCGCGGCGATGTTCTTTGCCAATGTTGCGATTTTCGGGCTTGGCTATATCCAGACGCGGATCGTCGTGCATCTGCTCCGCGTGCCGTTTCACCTGCTTGCGCCCGCAATCCTGCTGATCGCAACCATCGGTGCCTACGCGCTCCGCAATCTCACGGTCGACATCTGGGTGATGTATATCGCGGGACTCGCCGGTTTTCTCTTGCGGCGCACGGGCTATTCGGTCGCCGGTGTGGTGCTGGGCCTGATCCTCGGCAGCCTCGGCGAGAACAGCCTGTCCAAGACGCTCCAGCTGACGCGCGGCGAACTCGACCGGTGGCTCGAGCATCCGATCGCCATCGGCCTCATCGCGCTGGCCATCGTGACGCTTGCCGCCAATATCCTGTCCGAGGTCCGGCGTCCCTCCGCCAAGCGCGAGGCCTGACGGCGCCTCAAACCTCCCGTTCCGTTTCGCCGACGGCACCGCGTTCGGCCAGGAACGCCGCGAAGGTGGCGGCGACCCGGGGGCTTTCGTTGCCGGGGCGACGTACAAGGACGATGCTCTGATGCGCCCAGTCCTCCGCGAGCGGACGCGCCTCGATCTGCAGGGCGCCGAGATAGACCTCGACACCCGAGCGACGAATGAAGCCAACGCCAAGGCCCGCCTCCACGAGGCGCCGAAGGGAATCGTAACGAGACACCACCAGATGCTTGCGGACCGGGCGTTCGATCAGCGCCGCGGCCGAAGCCACCATGGCCTCGATCGACGCGCCGCGCTCAAGTGAAACCAGTTCGTGCCGAATGACCTCGGCGAAGCGGACGCCCTGTCCTGCGGCGAGGCCCTGAAACAGCGGATGCCCCTCGACCGCAATGACCCAGACCGGGTCCTCCGCGTACTCGTCTCGGACAAGCGCGGCGGGGATGTCGTGGTCGACAACGAGGGCCGCATCGGCGCGGTGCTCGATCACTGCGGCCAGGACCTCCGCGCTCGTGCCTTCGGTCAAGACGATCCGCACCTTGGGATAGCGCCTTTCGAAGGACGCAAGATCGCCCGGCAAGCGCCCGCTTACCGCGGCGGAAACGGCCGCGAGCCGCAATTCACCCGTCACGCCGAGACCGAAGTCGTCCAGGTCACCGCGAAGCGCATCGGCTGCCGACAGTAGATGGATCGCCCGCTCGAACAGCATCGACCCCGCCGCCGTGGGCACGGTTCCGCCGCCTCCGCGATCCAGCAGACGCTGACCTGTCGCGGCTTCGAGTTCGGCGATGCGCCGGGAAACGGCGGAGACCGCGAGATCGAGATCGCGGGCCGCAGCGGACATGCCCCCGACGCGGACGGTTGCGCAAAACACGCGCAGCGATGTCAGGTCGAAATCCTTCAATCGGCCTGCCGCTGTGTAAACAGATGAGAGGCCTTGCCGCCATCGATCCGGCGCCCGTTGCGCGCGTCGGCTGCTAGCTGGATAGCGATCTTGAACGAAAGGGCGGCATCAATGAGCATACGCGCCAGCAACGCGACGTTCGGTCTCGAAGTTGGGATGTGCGGCACGAAGCTTTTCTGGGTCAGCATTTTGATCTCCTGATGTCAGTCCAATAGTGGCCGGTCTCAGGCTTTCAAACAATCGCAAAGGCGAGAAAGCGTCGTTCTTGTTTTGGCAAACAATGGCTCTGCAGATGGCGTTCAACGAACGCCAGGTGTCAATTCTCATCTCACTCAATGTTTGAGCGTGAATGGACGAGGCTGGGGCCCAGATCGGCATTCTCAACGACGAACCGAGCACGCGGCTGGAAAAGGGTTACGTTCTTCAGACAGGTGCTCATATGGGCATCTGCCACACCGGCCTGTCGTGCAGAATCCTTTCGATCATCTTCGGCAACTTGATCGTCACCAAATCGCTGCCGAGGGGCCGACCGCCATGGCTCGCTTGAACCTATCCAGCCGGAGGTCGGCTTTAGTTGCGAAACTGGTGGCTTCGGCCAAAGCGACGGAGCTGGAGCAGAGATAGAGGTTGATCGACAGTTTCATGCGCGAGGCATCACCGGCGGACCCGCAGGAGATCTGTTCCTTGCACCTGGTGCGCAAGAGAGGGTGACTGCGGTGGCCACGGTGCGATCACCTCTCAGCAAACAGACAAGCTGGCCGTTCTCCGCGGGCACCCACGAGGCTGAAACCTGTGCTAGCAAGATAGGTGCCACCCGCCTGCGCAATGTCGCTGGCAAGAGCGACCGAGTAGCTCGGGTCGGCGGAGCCGATACCGATAATCGTCTTGCCCTGCCCCGCCCCGCCCCGGCGGGATTGTTTCGGTTTGCCAGTCAAAGTCGCTTTCAATCTCCGAAGCTGGATTGCATAGATACCTGATGTTTCTTCCAACGAACTCTTCTAGCACCTCGTCTGAATTACCGCGCGGATGCACATTTCGGCCGTCGGATTGGGATGTGCTGTCGCGATTTTGGCACCCTGTCGCCTTTGCACACGAGATTGGCGATGCGCCGGTCGCTGCGCGGTTGCTGGACGTGGATTTGGTTATTTGGCGCTCTGGCAGCGGCATTTCAGTCGCGCGCGATATCTGCCCGCATCGCGGAACGCGGCTGAGCGCCGGACGCGTCGACGGAGACCAGCTGATCTGTCCAATGCATGGGCTTCATTTCGACGGCTCCGGTCAGTGTACCAAGATACCCTCCAACCCCGACCAGGCTGCGCGCACATCGCCACGGCTGCGGCTCCGGACCTTGAGGGTGGAGCAGCGCTACGGGATCGTTTGGACCTGTCTCGCCGATGAGCCGACCTGGCCCTTGCCGGATTGGCCCGGGATTCGTGATCCGAAGCTCAGGAAGGTATATGTCCCCTCCGGCACCTGGCGCGCCGCCGCCAGCCGGCATGTAGAGAACTTCAACGACGTCGCGCATTTTCCTTGGGTCCACAAGGGCACCTTCGGAGGTAACGAGGCAGATCGGATTCCGTCCTACGAAGTGATCGACACCGACTATGGCCTCTCGTTTGAACTGGGCTACGACGAAGGAGGCAACCGCTTTCCGGACGACGTCCCCGGCGACACGCGCCACGTGGTCTACACTTACGAACTTACCTTTCCGTTCTCGACCATCATCATCATTCGGCCGAACGACAGTTGGTACGTTCAATATTTCGCTGACACTGTCTGCCCGGTTTCGGCGCACGAGACGCGTATCTTCCAGGTGGCGACCGATACCACGGGGGCCCCGGACGAGGATTTCCTGATCAAGGAAAGCTTGATGATCAACGATGAAGACAAACCGCTTGTTGAAAGCCAGCATCCCGAAGACCTGCCCCTTGGCATAATGGATGAGGTACACATCCCGGCCGACCGGATGTCCGTCGCCTATCGCCGCGCACTGGTGGAGAAGTTCGGCCTCGGCGCACCGCTGACAAGCTGAACGGCGCCGCGTCGTGGCGCGGTGGTCAGGAATCGGCGCCGCCTACCCTGTAGACCATGCCCACGGCCTCGGGAGCCGTCTCGACAAAGCCGAACCCTGCATAGAGCCTGTTCGCCGGCACATGTGCGGAAAGGGACACGAAGGCACCCTCGGCGAGTTCGGCGTTCGCATGAGCCATCAGGGCCTCCATGATGCGCCTGCCCAGACCCTGGCGCTGGTAGTCGGGGGCGACCGCCACGTCCACGACTTCGACGAAACAGACTCCGTCCCCGATCAGCCGCCCCATGCCGACGAGTGCGCCAGCCTTCCGAAGAGAGACCGTGAAAAAGGATCGTTCGAGGCTTTTCGCGGCGGCGTCCGCCGAGAATGCGGTAAATCCAACCGAGCGCATCAGCTCTCGGTATTCCTCGGCGGAGGGCGGAGCGATGCTGAGCTCAATTTCGCCTGACGTCTTGTGCATCGAACCTGCGCCTATCCCGATATTTGCGAGGACTGAAACACGTGTCGACCGGCAACCCACGTCGCCAGAATGTCACTTGGCTGAGCGCCAAGAACGATCTGCTGCAAGAGGTTGTCATCGTCCGGGTCCCAAAACGCTGGACCGGGCCTGCGGACCAGAACCGCATCGAACTGGCGGCCGGGCTCCAGCCGTCCGACGGGCAGGTCCAGCACGTCCGCACCACCCGCGGTTGCCAGCCAGAAGGCCTCACGGAAGTCGATCCGACTTGCAGCTCGGCCACGGGTCGCGCGCGGCCGAGTGGGATCGACACCGCTTTCGAGAAGGCGCGAAGCGGTGATGGCCATCCGGGCATTGTCCAGAATGAAGGGGCTGGGTCCACCGGAGATATCGGTGCCAAGCCCGACCCGTACCGATTTTTCCATCGCGTGGCGCAGCGGGAAGACGGCATCGCCGAAATATGCGTTCGACAAAGGGCAGTGGGCGACGCCGCTGCCACGGGACCGGATGAGGTCGATGTCGGCGTCGCTGACAAACCCCGCATGTGCAAGAACCGTGCGCCGGGTCAGCAGGCCGAAGCCGTCGAGCGCCTGCGTATCCGTCGCGCCGTATCGGGCGAGGACATGGTCGTGTTCCCAGTCGCTCTCCGAGCAATGGGTCTGCACCGGAGCGCCGGTATCAGCGGCCAGGCGACCGAGCCCCTCGAGAGCGGCGTCGGTACAGGCCGGGATGAACCGCGGGGTGACGGCAGGCTCGACCAAATCATTTTCAGGAAGCGCCCGCACCGCCTCGATGAAGGCTGCCGTGTCGGCCACTGCGGCCCCTGCGTCTGCGTCACGGTAGTCCGGCGGGCAGCCTTCAGGATGATCCATCGCGACGCGCCCGACCAGCGCGCGCTGTCCGAGGTTGAGGCAGGTTTCGGCCAGCTTCAGGCTGGCCGGTCCATGGATCGTCGCAAAGTAGACTGCGGTCGTGGTGCCATTCGCCAGCAGACGGTGCACCAGTCTTTCATATACACGGGCTGCAAAGGCCAGGTCCGCATAGCGGGCTTCCAACGGAAAGGTGTAGCGCAAGAGCCAGTCCTCCAGGGGGAGGTCCAGCGCCATTCCAAGCTGGGGATACTGCGGTGCGTGGACGTGAAGATCCACGAACCCGGGGAGCAGTACGCCGCGTCCCCGCAGATCGGTGGCATCAGGCGGCGCCGTGTCGGGGCACGGCGCCGCGGAGAGTATCGTGCCAGCGTCGTCCACTGTGACCAGAGCATCTGAGATACGCTCTACCACACCCCGAGACGGGGCATGGAACAGGTCGGTGCGAAAGGACGGCACGCGCTGCTGCTACTGTGGGATGCGCGTTTCGACCCCGGACACCAGCCAATCGATGCCCAACATCGCCTCGTCGGTGATCACCTCGCCCTCGGCAAGCCGTGTCATGCCGTCCTGGTCTTCAATCGGCCCGGTCAGCGGGTGAAAACTGCCCGCACGCATCGCCGCCTCGGCCTCTTCGATCATCGCCATGGTCTCGGGTGAAATCGACTCCGACCAGCTCTCGACGTCGACCGTATCGTCGGCGTAACCGCCCCAAAAGGCCGTGCCCTCGAATGTGCCATCGAGCGAGGCCTGTACGCTGTCGATAAAATGCGTCGACCAGTCGGCCACCTGCGACGCGAGGAGCCAGGTCGGCGCGTATTCCTTCATGTCGGAGGATGTATTGATTACCCAGACACCCTCTTCCTCGGCCACGGACACCACCGACGGCGTGTCCTGGTAGAGCGAGTAGATCACGTCGCTTTCCTGCGCCATCAGCGCCCTGGCGCTTTCCTGTGCCAGCGGTGGGTCGAACCACGAGTTGAGCCAGACAACCTTGATTGTGGCATCGGGGTTCACTTCCTGAACGCCGAGAGCGAAACCGTTGATCATCCCGACGACTTCCGGGATCGCATAAGCGGCCACGATACCGATGGTGTCGGTCTCGGTCACGTCGGCGGCGGCCATCCCGACGAGGTAGGAGGTCTCGTAATTGCGGCTTTGGAAGTTTCCGAAATTCGACGCGAGAAGGTAGCCAGACGCGTGGATGAAGGTTAGGTCGGGCCGCTGCTCGGCCAGACGCATGCCGTCGTTCATGTAGCCGAAGGATCCGAGCATGATCATGCCTGCGCCCTGCGCGGCCATCTGGTTCATGATCCGTGCCGCATCAGGCCCCTCCGGCACGTTCTCGACAAAGATCGTGCGAACGCGGTCGCCGAAATGCTCTTCGACCGCCAGGCGGCCGGCGTCCAATTCTGCCGACCAGCCGACATCAGCGATGGGAGAGGGATAGACGAAACCGATCGTCAGTTCCTGGGCCGCGGAAGGCAGCGCAAGCGCCGCGGCTGTCGCGGCAGCTGCGGTGAGTTTCAGGGTCTTTGGCAACATGGCGTGTCCTCGATGTTGATCAGTTGCGGTTAGGATAGCTTGAGTGTCGCGCCAAGGCTTGCCGGGCTGTTCAGACGGATGAACATCGGGTTGCGGGAAATCACGGCGAGCATGACGATGGTCACGAGATAGGGGAGAGCCGACATCAACTGGCTGGGGATGTTCAGACCCAAGGCCTGGATCGACAACTGCAGCAACGAGATCGAGCCGAACAGGTAGGCGCCAAAGGCGACGCGCCCGACCATCCAGGTTCCAAATACGGTAAGCGCCACGACAATCCAGCCACGTCCCGCGATCATGCCTTCGGCCCAGAGCGGCGTGTAGGCGATCGACATGTAGGCACCACCGATGCCGGCCATGGCGCCGCCGAATGCAACACATGAGGCGCGGATCACGCGGACTTTCAGGCCGAGGGCGTGTGCAGCTTCCGGGCTTTCACCGATGGCGCGGATCGTGAGGCCCAGCTTGGTGCGGTTCAACACGTACCAGGTGGCGGGAATGAGCAGGATGGACATGTATACCATGATGTCCTGCTGAAAAAACATCGGGCCCAGCACCGGTATCTCGGACAGGATCGGAATGCCGGTCTCGGGAAGTCCATCGACTGTCCTGCCCTCGAACTTCTTGCCGATGGCCGATGATAGCCCCAGCCCAAGTATCCCCACGGCGAGGCCGGATGCGACTTGGTTTGCGCGAAACACGAGTGTCAACGCCGCGTGGACCAAAGAAAGGACCATTCCGAGTCCGGCGCCCGCCAGAAAGCCCAGCGTATAGGAGCCCGATAGCGACATCACGACGAAGCCCATGGCGGCGCCCGTGGCCATCATACCCTCGATACCGAGATTGAGAACGCCGGATTTCTCGGCCACCAGCTCGCCCATCGCCGCGAAGATCAGGGCCGTCGCCGCGGCAAGCGTGCCGCCAACAATGAATATGAGAATGTCCATTATTCCGCCGGCGCCCCCGCTGCCATGGCCTCGGGCCGGACGCGGCGTATTCGCGATGTCAGCAGGAACGCGCAGGCAAGATAGAATGTCAGAAGCATCCCCTGAAAGATCCCTGTGACAGCATTGGGCACACCGACCGAGAGAAGCGCAAAATCACCGCCGACATATACCAGCGCGATCAACGCCGAAGCGAAGAGGATGCCGACAGGATGCAGCCCACCGAGTACCGCAACGATGATCCCCGCATATCCATAGCCGGGCGACACGTTGCGCTGCAGCATGCCGAGCGGCCCCGCGATCTCTCCCACGCCCGCGAGACCCGCCGCGCCGCCCGAGATCAGGAGCGCAAGCCAGATCGCCCGTTTCGAGGAGAAGCCCGCATACAAGGCCGCTCCGGGCGCCACGCCGCCCACAGATAACTTGTAGCCGGCGAGGCTGCGCTGGACGAAGAGAATGGCCACAACCGTGACAAAGAGGCCGATGAAAAGCGATGAATTGGCCCGGGTTCCCGGGATGAGGATCTGGAACATCGCCGAGGAGTCAAAGGATATTGATTGCGGAAAGTTGAACCCGCTCGGATCGCGTAGCGGGCCGGTGACGAGGAAATAAAGAAGCTGCAGCGCCACGCTCGACAACATGAAGGTTACGAGGATCTCGTTGGCGTTGAAATGCGTGCGCAGGAAGGCCGCGATGCCGGCCCAGGCCATTCCCGCGAGCATGCCCGCCAGGATCATCGCCGGAAGCAGGAACGGTGACGACGTGCCGTCAAACCATATCGCCAGGAGCGAGGCCGCAATGGCGCCGAGGATCAGCTGTCCTTCTGCTCCGATGTTCCAGACCTGCGCGCGAAAGGCGATGGCAAGTCCTTGCGCTATCACCAGAAGAGGGGCCATCTTCAGCAACACTTCGCCAATGCCATAGGTTGTCATCAGTGGTTCAACAAATACCGCCTTCAAACCCCTCAGCGGCGAGACCCCGTAAAACAGGAACAGCACGGAGCCGCCGATAATGGTCAGAAGTACGGCGAGGAAAGCCACCTGAACCGGAGCCCAGACCGACCGCTCGGGCCGAGCTTCGATTGCAAACCTAGGCAAATGTGTGCTCCTTGGCTGTGGCGTCCTTATGCGAGATCTCCAGCGCATCGAAGTCTCCCGCCATGGCGAGGCCGACATGGTCGATGTCGGTGGAGTGTACCGGTACCGGCGGGGATAGCCGGCCCCGGAACATGACCTGGATGCGATCGCAAATCTCGAGCAACTCTTCCAGTTCCTCGGACACCAGAAGCAGCGCTGCTCCCGCATCACGCAAGTCAATGAGTCTCTGCCGGATCGCCGCAGCTGCGCCCACGTCGACGCCCCAAGTTGGTTGAGCCGCGATCAGCAACTTGGGGCCCAACACCAGTTCGCGACCCACGATGAACTTCTGCAGGTTCCCGCCAGAGAGGCTCTGGGCCGTCGACTCTGTTCCTCCGCAGCGCACGTCCATCGTCTCGATGGTGTCCGACGCGAGCTTGCGCCGCATGCTCAGGTTGAGAAAACCCCAACGGACCATGCCGCGGTGATGGGTGGTCAACCCTGTATTCTCGGCCAGCGTGTGGGTGGGCACCGCGCCCCTGCCAAGACGCTCCTCCGGAATGAAATGAATCCCGAGGTCACGCCGCGCGTCAGGCCCAAGGCAGCCGATCGGCTTGCCTTCGAGCATTACCGTCGATCCGCCATCGGCCGGGGTAAGAATCTCTCCTGCCAATGCTCGGGTCAGTGCATCCTGGCCGTTGCCAGAGACGCCCGCGATCCCGAGGATCTCTCCGCTACGCAGTGTCAGGTGCAGATCCTTGAGTGACGTGGCAAACGGGTTGTCAGGGGTATGGTTCAGCCCGGTTACTTCCATTACCGCGTGTCCGTCGCCGCGCTCCTTGCCATGCTTGGGTGGCGCGATCTCCCGGCCGATCATCAGCCTGGTCAGGCTACGGGTATCCTCGACGCGCGGATCGACGACGCCAACGACCCGACCGCCGCGCATCACTGTGGCGATATGGCAAAGCGCACGGATCTCTTCCAGCTTGTGGCTGATGAAGATGATCCCGATGCCTTCCGCCGCCAGTTTCTTCAGTGTTTCAAAAAGTCTGGCGATGCCTTGGGGCGGCAAGACGCTCGTGGGCTCGTCCATGATAATAAGCTTTGGCTCCTGCAGGATGCAGCGCAGGATCTCGATACGCTGTCGCTCACCCACAGTCATTGACTGCACCCTTGCGTCGGGCTCCACGTCCAGCCCGAACTGGTCCGAGGCCTCGCGGATGCGCCGCGACAATTCGTTGATCGTGCCGGGCACGGCGAGAGAGATGTTCTCGGCCGCGGTCAGGGTCTCGAACAACGAGAAATGCTGAAAAACCATGCCGATGCCAATGTCTCGCGCCATGGCGGGCGACTGGATGTCCACTTGTTTGCCGGACCATTCGATCGTGCCTCGGTCCGGGCGCACTGAACCATAGATGATCTTCATCAGCGTGGACTTGCCAGCACCGTTTTCCCCCAGCACCGCGTGAATTTCGCCGGGCCTCACATCAAGATCGACGGCATCATTGGCCAGCACTGTCGGATAGGCCTTGGTAATGCCGCGCAGGCGGAGGAGCGGTGGGGCTTCAGGCATCGGAGGTCTCGCGCAACTCGTGCAATTCGTGGATGCCCGGCATGGTGACGAAGCTGGGCAGGCTACGGACCGCATAGAGCCAGTTACGGATTGCAGGGTAACCGTCGTGTTCGAGGCCGGCATCCGGGCTAAGCGCGACATAAGGAAAACAGGCGATATCGGCGATGGTAGGTTGGTCTCCGACGAGCCAAGTTCTGCCTTCCAGCACACGGTCGGTCAGCATCAACTCGAGCTCGCGCAGATCCTTGACCGCGGCTTTGCGCACCGTTTCGGAGTCTACTGGCCAGTTCAGGATCGCCTCCAGCCGCGCCAGACCCGCGCTATTGGTCAGACGGCCCGAGAACGCCAGCCAGTGCTGCACCTGCGGGCCGAGGACCGGGTCGGCAGCGGGATACCAGCGCCCCGATGCATCGTGGTTCAATGCCAGCCAAGCCAGCATCGCCGCCGAGTCCGCTAACACGAGGTCGCCCGCCATCAGGATCGGCAAGGTCCCGGCGGGGTTGAGGGCCAGAATGTCTTCGGACCGATGCTCGAAGCCCGGATAGAAATTCACGGCCCGGATCTTGTAATCGACGCCGAGAAGGCTCGCCATCAGGCGGACCTTGTAGCAATTCCCGGAAAGGACGTAGTTGTAGAGCGTGAATGCCGTCATGCGTCCGCCGTCAGCGCGCCGTAGGTCGCCCCGCGCCTTTTCAACCAGCGCCGGTATGCGATGGAGGTCATGTCAGCCCGCGTCGGGATCTCCAACTTCGGATCGAGAGGCAGCTTGATCGGCCGCTGGTTTTCCAAGATGGAGCGGTCCTGAAGAAAAATCTCCTGCTGGAATTGCACCAGCTCGGGATAGGTCGATGTCTCGTCGTAGAGCGCCATCCAGGGCCAGACGTCACATTCCTCCTCGCTTCGCGGCTGGACGAAGATCGCGATGACGTCTTTGAACTCGGGCTTTGGCGGGCAGGTCTTGTAGAGCACGGCCGCGGTGGGGGCCGGCACCCTGTATTCATATTCTGTGATAATCCCGCCGCCTGCGCTCTTTGAGGCCTGCGGCTGAAAGAATTTCACCTGGGTCGCCCAGACCTCCTCCAGATCATCGCGGATCTCGGCCTTGTAGGGGACGACTTCCGTGTGCGGCTCCGCGCCGAGAATATCGGTGTGCACAAAGGGGAAGTGAGCGATGTCGAGGAAATTCTCGACCGCGCGCAATGGCGAGCATTTGACGCGAACAACTCCTACCGGCACCAGCACGCGACCGGGTTCGTCACCCTCCGGAATATCAAACAGCGGCCGCGGCGAGTCGCCGATGGCTGTCCAGACATGGCTGTACCTGTGCTGCAGGGGATACCGTTTGCCATTGGCATCGGTCACAGTGGGATTGTCGATAGGTCCGGAAACGGTCAGCTCGGTACCGAGCAGCTGCGTTTTGTAGGGACCGCGTTCCAGCACGGCCCCGTCGGCGACGGCGTACCAGTCGTTCTTTGCGTACTCGAGGCTCATTTGCCAGCCTCCTGCTCCGCCGTGCGGCGCATCGCTTCACACCAACGCGAATGGGTGAGCCGGCGGGCTACCGGCAGATTTGGTGCTGTCAAGATCGTCACCTGTGTCCCGGCCCGCCCGATGGGATTGCACAGGGCCATCAAGGTGTCGCCTGCCACCTGAAACCGGCTATTGCCCAAGACAACGGGAACTGCGCCATCGAGAGGGGTCGAGGCGCAGGCGGCGATCACGACGTCCTCACCGGCTTCGACAATAAAACTTCGCAGCGGGGCGAGCCCAAGGTCTGTGCCCTCGGCATCGTCGTCCACCGAGACCCATATCACCCCGCCCTGTTCGGAAATGCTGTATTGTCTTGCGTGGATTGTTGCAGGCGGGTCGAGTTCTGGATGGGCTGGAATGTAGCTGCATCTGCCGGACGACCCATAGTGCCAGCCATGATAGAGGCAGGCGAGCGTGTTGCCCCGTACAAACCCGTGACTGAGCGCCATGCCGCGATGTGGGCAACGATTGTCCCAAGCTGCGATTTCACCATTCTCTGCGCGCCAAACGACAACGTCCTTGCCGCCTACCCCGGCACGCATGACGCGTCCTCGAGGTAAATCTCGTGTCAGTCCCACTGGTTGTGCCGGCATCCATTCCCCCGCGATTGACCCGTATCACGCCGCCAATTACCGCTTGTTGGAAAGGGGGATCGTCAGGAATCCCGCAAGTATCCTGCTTGGACGCGTTCGATTTCGCACCACATGCCTATTTTTTGTGCGGAAGATGAACTTTGCGCGTCAGCGCTTGTAAAAGCCGTTCAAGGCTTCGGACAGTCTTCTCGGTCGGCTGTCAATTCGATCCACCTCGATATCGACCGGGCCGAGGCTGCATGCCATTTCCATGGCGCCGATCAGCGAGTCGGGACCTGCAACCAGAATCGTCATTCGGGTTTCATCCTGCTGCGAAACCCAGCCTCTCAGGTCCAGAAGCCGTGCGCGATGGCAAATCCAGTCTGGAAAGCTGTCTGACTGAAAATCCCCCTCGAGAGTGATCTCGATCGCTGTCATTAGGATGCCCCGGCACGCCAGAACGCCCGATGCTGCGCGGCGATGCCGTCCTCAAGTTCCGGAAATGGGCCACGGACCGCAACGGGGCGGCGGCCAGACGCGAAGATCTGTCGGCATTCGAGATCCTGCGTAGGGTTCTCCGGGTCTTCGCCGGTGAGTTCACCTAGGCGCCGTTCGCTCATTCCATACACCACTGTGCCGATCTCGGCCCAGTATATCGTTCCGGCGCACATCGAGCAGGGCTCGACCGACGTGTAGAGCGTCGAACCGCGAAGTGTTTCAACATCAATGCGCCGCGCGCTGTCTCGTGCGAGGTTGGCCTCGGCGTGCCCCGGCCCCTTGTCGACAGAGTAGCTGTTCATGCCCTCCATGAGAACCTCGCCCGAGCGCGAGACGAGCACAGCTCCGAATGGGTGGTTGCCGTTCGATACCGCTTCATCCGCCAGTTCCATCGCCCGCCGGAGATGTTCGAGGTCCGCCTCTCTGGATCCGGGAAAATGGCTCTCCGATGTCATTAATTACCCTTTTGTTGTATATTGGCCCACGATGGTGAAAACGCGTTGCAAATGACGGGACCGCCAAATTGAAAATGTCTCATCGAAACGGAAGCTATCAGCAATCACTGGTCTTCTGTAGCCCATAAAGCAGCTATTCTTCGATACTGCTAGGATCAGGACTCACAACCAAAACATGACGGTAGCGGCGATGCAGATGGCTGAGAGGAAGAGGTCGGCGCATCTGTCGTAGCGGGTTGCGATCCGACGCCAGTCCTTCAAGCGAGCGAAGAGATTCTCGATCCGGTGCCTTTGGCGATAGAGGGCGCTGTCATGGCTTGTGGGGTTCTTCCGTCCTCGCCGGGCCGGGATGCAGGCGGCGATACCTATGTCTTCAAGGGCTTCGCGGAACCAGTCCGCGTCGTATCCTTTGTCTGCCAGGAGCACTTTCGCGGGCGGCAAGGCCTTGAGCAGTGCCAGGGCACCCCTCGCATCGCTCATCTGGCCCGGCGACAGGAAGAAGGTCAGCGGTCGACCTAGCCCGTCACAGACCATGTGCAGCTTCGAGTTCAGCCCACCTTTGGTCCGTCCGATGGCTCGCGTGCGAGTCCCCCTTTTGAGAGGCTTGCCGCCGTTCGGTGCGCCTTCAGGTGGGTGCTGTCGATCATGATGACCTCGCCGTCAGAACCAGGCTGCGCCAGTTCCGAGAAGAACCTACCTAATGGTTATGCGTCTGTTGGTTGCGGGGGCTGGACTTACGCTATGGGGCTTCCGACGGGGGCGCCCTCGGGACCCGTCAGCCCGTCGTCGAGTACAGCCGGCAGTTCCGGGCGCGGGCGGCCGATTAGCTTGCCCTGCTGCCGCAGCGCTCAGCGATCGCGAGATGCTCGCGGATTTCGCAGTACTTCGCGAACTTGCCCAAGCGCGGGGACACTCAGCCTGCGTCGATGAACACGGGCCTTCCATCCTCGCGCCATTCCGGCAGGCCGCCCTCCAGTCGTCGCGCGTTGAGCCCGTGGCGGCGCATGGTGGCCACGGCCTGATGCGCGTAGACGCAGTATGGGCCGCGGCAATAGGCGACGATCTCGGCGTCCGGCGGGAGCCTCGGGAGGATCTGCTCCAGCTCCGCCAGGGTCGCGTTCAGCGCGCCGGGAATGTGGCCCGCGGCGTATTCGTCGGCGGGCCGGACATCGAGCACAGTGACGGAGCCTTCCGCGAGCCGTGCGGCGAGGTCCGCGCGGCTGACGGGTTCGGGGGTGTCCTCGCCGCCCGCGAGCCCCCGCAGGATGCGCTCGACCTGCGCGAGGTTCCGCTCCGCCACGATGCGCAGAAGGTCCATCAGCTCCAACGTCTTCGCGTCGGTCAGCCGGTAGATCACCGCCTTGCCGTCACGGCGGCTGGTGACGAGGCCCGCACGGCGGAGCTGCTGCAGATGCTGCGAACAATTGGCGATGGTCAGGCCTGTCTTTTCCGCAAGCGCCTCCACGCCGCGTTCTCCCTGTGCGAGTTGTTCGAGGAGCGAGAGCCGCGCCGGAGCGGACAGGGCGCGTGCGACGAGCGCGTATTCTTCGAGCAGAGCCAGCTTCGGGCTGATTGACATGGAGCGACTCCGGACGGTAGATCATTCAAGCGATAGTTTGAATGATAGCGATTCCATCGCTTCCCACAAGCCCGAAGGTTGACGCCCCATGTCCGAGACCATCCTCGCCGCTGAACCAACCATTCGCCTTGCTGCCTTTCTCGGCATCCTGGTGGCCATGGCGCTGTGGGAGGTGGCGGCGCCGCGCCGCAGGCGAGAGATCCCGCGCGTCATCCGCTGGACGAACAACCTCGCGCTCGTGGTGCTCGACACCGCGATCCTGCGGCTGACCTTCCCGATCATCGCCGTCGGGCTCGCGGTCATGGCAGAGGACCGTGGCTGGGGACTGTTCAACAACATCGACGCGACATTCTGGGTTGCGGTCGTCGTCTCGATGCTGCTGCTCGATCTGGCGATCTACCTGCAGCACGTGATGTTCCACGCGATCCCCGGCTTGTGGCGGCTGCACCGGATGCACCACGCCGATCTGGATTTCGACGCGACCACGGGGCTGCGATTTCATCCCATCGAGATCCTGATCTCAATGGGGATCAAGCTGGCGGTGGTCGCGGCGCTGGGACCGCCCGCCGTCGCGGTACTGTTGTTCGAGGTGATTCTGAACGCCACCGCGCTCTTCAACCACGCAAACATCGACCTGCCTCGCCCGGTGGACCGGGTGCTGCGCCTCTTCGTGGTGACGCCGGACATGCACCGCGTCCACCACTCGGCCGACCCGCGCGAGACCAACTCAAACTACGGCTTCAACCTGCCGTGGTGGGACCTGCTCCTGGGCACCTACATCGCCCAGCCTGCCAGAGGGCATGAGGGGATGGAGATCGGCATCGAGCAGTTCCGCACGCACCGCGATCTCTGGCTCGACCGGATGCTGGTTCAGCCTCTGCGCGGACCCGCCAGCGGCCACGCACTCGACCCGCGCATCACGACGAAGGAGCGCGCCGAATGAGCTCCAGCGACTTCACGCGCGGCATCCGTGAGAACCGGGTTCAGGTCGCGCATCAGCTGATCCAGGTCATGCTGGTGGGTTTCGCCATCGGCATGACGCGCACGGTGGTCCCGGCGCTGGCAGAGAGCGAGTTCGGGCTGGAGCGAGGCTCGTTCCTGCTGCTCGCCTCCTTCGTGGTGGCCTTCGGCGCGGTGAAGGCGGTGATGAACTTCGTCGCCGGGCGCTGGTCGGAGCGGATCGGACGCAAGCGGGTGCTGTTCTGGGGCTGGGTCGCAGCGCTGCCGATCCCGGTGATGATCTGGTATGCGCCCGACTGGAACTGGATCGTCGCGGCGACCGTGCTGCTGGGCGTCAACCAGGGCCTCTGCTGGTCGATGACGCAGACCGCGAAGCTCGACATCACCAAGGCCGAGGAACGCGGCCTCACCATGGGGCTGAACGAGTTCTCGGGCTACGTAGGCGTGGCGATCGCGGGCATCCTGACCGCCTATGCCGCCGAGTGGCTGGGGGCTCGTGTTGGCTTGCTGGTCTTCGGCATGGCCGTGGTCCTGCTGGCGCTGCTTCTGACCGTGGTCTGGGTCAAGGACACGCTGCCCTGGGCCAAGGCCGAGACAGCGGCGCACAAGGCCGCCCCGCCGAAGAACCCGCCGCGCTACCCGCAAGGTGTCTCCGAGCATCCCACGACAGGCGAAGTCTTCGCGCTGATGAGCTGGCGCGACCGCCGCCTTTTCGCCATCTCTCAGGCCGGGCTTGTCGAGAAATTCGTCGATGCGCTGGTCTGGGCGCTGTTCCCGGTCTTCCTCGTGACGCAAGGCGCGACCCTGACCGAGGTCGGCTGGATCGTCGGCACCTACGGCTTCGTCTGGGGTGGCTCTCAACTCTTCACCGGGCGGGTGTCGGACCATGTCGGCAGGTTCTGGCCCAACGTGCTCGGCATGTGGATCTGCGGCGCGGGCGTGGCCATGGTGGTCATGGGCACGGGCGCGCTCTGGTGGTCGGTCTCGGCCGGCGTGGCGGGCTTCGGAATGGCGCTGCTCTACCCGAACCTCTCGGCGGCGGTGGCCGACATCACGCCGCCCGCCTGGCGCGGCTCGGCCATCGGCATCTACCGCTTCTGGCGCGACCTCGGCTATGCCATCGGCGCACTCGGCCTTGGGCTGGCGGCAAGCCTCACCGGCGCGGCAGAAGCCGCCTTCTGGTTCGTCGCCATCTCCATGTTCGTCTCCGGCGCCGTACTCTTCTGGCTCGGCGAGGAAACCCACCCGCGGCTGAACCCCGCCGAACAGCCGGAGACCGCAGATGCGTGACACGGCCGTTTCCCGCCTCGGATGGGGCGCAGTTCTCTTCGGGCTGGCTTCGATCCTGCTGCTCGCGGCCTCCGCGTTCGGCTACCGGCAGGACTGGTGGGCCGTGCTGCGCGCGCTCGACGTGGCGAGCTGGGGCGCTTGGGCCGCCGTTGCGGGCGCAGCGCTGGCCGTTGTGGCATTGGGCCTGTGGCTCGCTCGCAGAAATGGCGGCGGCGGCATCGCGGCACTCGGCCTCGCGCTGTCGCTGCCGGTCCTGATCGCGGCCGGGGCCTGGCAATATGCCACGTTCACCACGCCGCCGATCAACGACATCTCAACCGACACCGCTGATCCGCCGGTCTTCTGGTTCACGGCCACGCCCAGCGATTACCCCGCGCAGAACACCGAGCCACAGCACGCCGCATATCCCGATGTGCTGCCACTGGAATTGCCGGTCTCGGCAGACGAGGCCTTCGCGGCGGCGCTCGCGCTCGTGGAGGCGCACGGCTGGGAGGTGCTGTCGGCCGATCCTGCGGAGAGCCAGATCGAGGCCATCGTCACGAGCCGTCTGTTCGGCTTCGAGGACGAGGTGGCGATCCGTGTCACCGAAACCGATACCGGCGCCCGGATCGACATGCGCTCGCGCTCGCGCCTCGGCCAGATCGACCGCGGCGCCAATGCCCGGCGCATCGAAGCCTTCCTTTCAGATCTCGAAACGCGCGCCCGGACCTGAGGACCCAAGATGAAACACCTGATCCTTCTGAACGACCCTCCCTATGGAACCGAGCGCAGCTTCAACGGCCTGCGCATGGCCCACGCGCTTGCCAAGAACGACCCTCAAGCGGACATCACCGTCTTCCTGATGGCCGACGCGGTGCTCTGCGCCAAGGCGGGGCAGACGACGCCAGATGGCTACTACAACCTCGAACGCATGCTCCGCCGCGTCCTGTCCGCCAAGGGGCGCGTCCTGATGTGCGGCACTTGCATGGACGCACGCGGCCTGACCGAGAGCGACATGATGGATGGGCCGACGCGCTCCACCATGGACGAACTCGCGCAAGGGACGCTCGCCGCCGACAAGGTCCTGGTGTTCTGATGGCCGGAATGCTGACGTTCGCCGCGCTCGCAGCCGAGCCGGATCGCTTCCATCTGATCGACGTTCGCGATGCCGAGGACTACGACGCCGCGCATGTGGCGGGCGCGGTGCATATCCCGCTGGCCGAACTCCAAGACCGGGCGCGTGACCTCCCGGCTGGAAAAACACCCGTGACCATCTGCGGCAAGGGCGGCGGTCGGTCGGCAGAGGGCGTGGACATCCTGAACAGGCTCGGCCACCTGGACGCCCTCTGGCTTGAAGGCGGAACGACCGGCTGGCGCGCGCAGAACACCTGAACACCAGGAAACCGGAACGGAGGAACCCCAGGATGATCCTGAGACACATTCTCGCAGCGGTAACTGTCGCGCTCGGACTGCATGCGGCGCCCGCCCTGGCGCAGGACGCGGCCATCGATGCCATGCAGGAGTACATGATGTTCTCGGAATACGAGGCCGGCATCATCCTGCCCCAGCAGATCGACCAGACCGTCTTCGAGACCGCGCTCCTCGTCGACACCCGGGATGCGGGCCAGTTCGAGGAAGGCACGATCTCGGGCGCCGTCAACATCGAGTGGCGCGAGGCGCTCGACAGGATCGACGAGATCCCCGAGGACCGGATGACGATCCTCTTCTGCAACACCGGCAGCCCGTCGGCACAGGCGGCCGTCGCGCTGCGCGTGGCGGGGCACTCGAACGTCGTCGTCATGCAGACCGGCTTCACCGGCTGGCAGCAGGACGCGGCCTACAGGCCCTGAGACCTCAAACCCTCGGTCGGGCGGTGACCCTCGCCCGACCTACGCCGCAGGAAACACCATGTCTCACGTCGCGCAGCCGCTCCCTCCGATCCTTGCAGACAAGCATCACGATGCGCCATCGCCCTTCCGAACAGCATACCGGCCCGTGGCGTCATGAAGGCCACGCTCAGAGGCCTGACACACGTCCGATCGAAGACCCCGCCGAAAGACCGAAGATCAAGCTTGCCAAACAGGGGGCATCCACACACGCCCCATCCGCTCCGATTGCGCAGACTTGGAAGCTGCCCTTCGCCAGATCGATCGCCAGCATGCTGATCGTCGTCGTCATCGATGTGCCCTCCGTTCGGTTCCGATGGAACCATCATGCCATACGAGATGCCGCTGGGTGGGGGCATCCACCGCATCAGTTCAGAGGTCCTTCGACAATGAGGTCGTCCAATGAGAGACCTGCTGCGTCAGCAAGTCTCATTCCGGTGTCAGGCACGAGCGCGACGAGCCATCGAAGTTCGTCGTCCAGTCGCCGGCATTCTCTCTGTACATCACGAAGCACATCGGTTGGCAGAGGTACACGCTCCTGAACCCCGGCCTGGCGATCGAAGTACACTCCGCCGAAGGGGTTGGTGATCGAGATGCCCATCTCACTGGCGGCGAAGTTGGTGACCGCGCGGACCGTGCCGAAGATACGAGTGATGCTGCTGCCTGACAGGCCACGGTCCATGAGTTCATCACGAAACTTGTTGGCGTCCCCCTTGGTGTAGGCTCGGAGGTCTTTGTCGCCTGCTACGTCCATCACATAGCCACAACTTCGTTCTGCAGCGCGTTGGAAGGTTACGGGGCGCCCGTTGCCCTTGAGCTTCAGGTATACGGCGACAGATTCCGACAGCATCAACGTGTCGGACACCGAACCAAAAGGAGTTCCAGCCATCGTGTCAGATGCGATGCGAAGCCGGTGCCTCCCAGGCAACTCTGCGTCCTTTGATCGGAGGTGGTACCAGTGATCATCCAGCTGATCCGCAGCCCGTCTCGCCCGCACCGCGGCGACCCTCGCCGACCGTGTTCGCAGTGAGTACGCAATCTTTCCGGTGTCGTAGTGCTTCAGAAGGTCCGCTGGGACACGTCTCTCGAAGTAGTAGATGCCGTTCTTGGTGAACGAGAAGGGAACCAATTTGTCATACGTCATGTCCTACACCCGCGCAATCTCCACAAGAAAACTGAGGGTGAACAACAGGTTGCCTGATGGGAGTGGTGCCCGGGGGCGGAATCGAACCACCGACACGAGGATTTTCAATCCACTGCTCTACCCCTGAGCTACCCGGGCATCGGGACGGTCAAAAACCGGCCTTGGGGCATGTCTGCGGCGTCTTAGGGCCTTCTCGTTTGGCTGTCCATAGGTCAACGCCACTTTTCCGCGCCGTGCCGCGCGACGGGTCTGTCAGTGCGTCAGCGGCGGGTCGCGGGACAGGATCGTTTCGGCCTCTTCCTGGTCTTCGGGATCCTGCGACGGCACGGCGTAACTGCCGTTGAGCCAGCGCGCCAGATCGACATCGGCGCAGCGTCGTGAACAGAACGGCCGGTACGCCGGAAGGGACGCCTTCGAACAGATCGGACACGTCATAAGGGGCCTCGCGCTTGAACAAACACCGGGCAGGCTGCACCAGGGTTGCGCGGGTCGCAACCCCGGTTGCCTCCCGCCACTTGGTTGCGGGCGTTGCCATGGCAGGGCCACCCGGCATACCATTCGTTCACCATCATGCAGACAGACCACCGCGCATCCGGCACCGAGCTTGTGGTGCTTCTCCTGTTTCCGGAGTTTTCCAACCTGTGCCTGGCCAATGCGGTCGAGCCGCTGAGGGCCGCCAATACTCTGGCGCGTCGCCCACTTTATCGCTGGCGGTTCACGGCCATGGCCGAGGGGCCTTTGCACTCGTCGAGCGGACTTCCCGCGCAGCCGGAGCTTCTGGACCGCGACGCCAGGGGCGACATGCTGATGGTCATGCCCAGCTACAACCATTTGGCGCTCGCCACGCCGGACACGCTGCGCCGGCTCAGGGGGGCTGTGAAGCGCTTCGGGCTCATCGCCGGGCTCGATTCGGGCAGCTGGCTTCTGGCGCGGGCCGGGCTTCTGAACGGGTATCGCGCGACCTCTCACTGGGACATCCTCAACGGCCTGTCCGAGGGTTTCCCCGAGGTCGACGTTGTCACGGACCGGTTCGTGATCGACCGAGACCGGGCCAGTTGCGGCGGGGCGACGGCGACGCTCGACCTGATGCTCGACCTGATCGGGCGGCGGCACGGGACGGCACTGGCGCTCGACGTCGCGTCTCTGTTTCTGTACGGCGGCGGCACGGCCCATCCTGCGCCCCACATGCCGGTTCTGCCACAGCGCACGCTGAGGGAGGCTGCGGCGCTGATGCGGCGCAATCTGGAAGAACCGTTGCCCGTCGCCGCCATCGCCGCCACGCTGGGCCTGTCGCAGCGCAAGCTCGAGATGCTGTTCCGAACCCATGCGGACCTCACCGCCGTGCAGCTCTATCGCCGCATCCGTCTGGCGGAGGCCCGGCGGCGGGTGCTGGAGACGACACAGAGTATCGCCGAGATCGCCGGTCGCTGCGGTTACGGCGATCCTGCGGCCATGACGCGGGCCTTCCGGGCGGAATACGGCAACACGCCGAGCGCGCTTCGGCGGGGTGCACCAAGTCCCGCAAAGCGGGGTGCGGTGCCGGGCGATCGCGCTATACTGCCGTGAGATGGAACGGAGGATCGGGATGGTCATGCATCGCAGGACAGCGCTTTTGTGCGGAGCGGCCAGCCTGGTGTCCGCCTGCCTGCCGGTCGCGGCCACCCGAGGCAGCGGCGGCCCGGCGCTCGGCCCCGAGTTCCGCCCGCAGCCCAATGCCGATTACGACGCGTGGGTTACGGCCTTCAGGGACCGGGCGCGCACTGCCGGCATCACCGAGGCGACACTCGCGCGCGGTTTCGAGGGACAGGGCTACCTGCCCGGCGTCGTGGACCGCGACCGCAACCAGACGGAGTTCCGGCGCACGACCGAGGATTACCTCGCCCTCGTGGCCTCGGAAGAGGACATCGGCCTTGGCCGGTCGCGGGTCGGCCCGGTGCGCCCCGTGCTGGCGGATATCGAGCGGGCCACCGGTGTCGACGGGGACGTGCTGGCCGCGATCTGGGGCGTGGAGACGCGCTTCGGCACGCGGCTGGGCGAGATCCCGGTCATCTCGGCCAGCTCGACGCTGGCATGGGAGGGGCGGCGCGGGCGTTTCTTCGAGGCGCAGCTTATGGCGGCCCTCAGGATCGTGCAGACGGGCGACACCACGCCCGACCGCATGACCGGCTCCTGGGCCGGCGCGATGGGTCACACGCAGCTGATGCCGACCGTCTATCAGGAATATGCCGTGGATTTCCGGGGCGACGGGCGGCGCGATATCTGGTCTGACGATCCGACCGACGCGCTGGCCTCCACCGCCAATTACCTCGTGCGCTACAACTGGCGGCGGGGCGAGGCGTGGGGGATGGAAGTGCATCTTCCGCAAGGCTTCGACACATCGGCAACGGGGCGGCGCAACAGGCGGTCCGTGGCCGGCTGGCGCGCGGCAGGCGTGCGGACGGCCTCGGGCGGGCCGCTGCCGGACCATGGCGCGGCGGCGATCCATGCGCCCGCGGGGCCGACGGGGCCGGCATGGATCCTCTACCGGAATTTCGACGCGATCCTGCGCTACAACCCCTCCACGAACTACGGGATCGGGATCGGCCACATGGCCGACCGGCTGGCCGGGGGCGGGCCGCTGTCGCGCGGGTTCGGGCCGGACGAGACGGGGCTGACGCAGGACCAGCGGCGGGAATTGCAGCAGCGCCTCAGCGATGCCGGGTTCGATACCGGAACCCCCGACGGCGTGTTCGGACGAAGGACCGAGGCCGCGATCCGCGCCTTCCAGCAGGCGCGCGGGCTGCCCGTGACGGGCGTCGCCTCGCCCGAGCTGCTTGCGATGCTGCGCTAGAGGTCCTTCGGCCAGAGCTGCGCCAGCGGCCGCCGATCGCGTTTCTTCTGGATTTCGAAATGACCCAGCGGCGTCCAGCCGGCCAGCACGACCTCGGCCCCGTCCTGCCGGAACGCGCGCGAGAGCGCGGTCTCGAAGCCGCGCCGCTCCTTCTTGGGCATCGGCGCGAGATCGAGGACAATCTGCCCGCCCAGCCCCCGCAGGCGCAGCTGGCGCGGCAACTCGCGGGCGAGCGCGAGATTGGCCTTCAGCCCGGCGGCCAGCGACATGTCGCGCCCGGTGTTCACGTCCACCGCCACAAGCGCGCGCGTGGGCTCCACGAAAGCCGAGGCACCGCCGGCCAGATCGACACGCGGCGCGAGAACCGCATCCACCGCCTCCGGCACGCCGTGATCGGCGAAAGAGCCCGAGGCGTCGATCACCTGGTCCGGGTCGGGTTCGGACCAGTCGCGCCAGGCCAGCAGATGCGCGTCGGGCGCGTCCAGAAGGCACTCCGCCCAGGACCCGGTGTCCGACATGACCGCGCCCGCCAGATCGCGCATGGTGGCGATGTCGTCGGCAAGGACCTCCGCGTCGACGCCTTCGGCGGCACTGCGCACGATCAGGCCATGGCCTTCCGCCGCACCCTCCATCGCCGCGTGGGCGATCTCCAGCAGCCGGTCGCGTTCCGCCTCTTCGCGGATGCTGCGCGAGATGTTGAGCCCCGGCGCACCGGGCGTGACGATGGCGTAACGGCTCTTGAAAAGCGGTTTGGGCGTGACCGGCGCGGCCTTGCCCGGCTCGGCGTTGCCCGAAACCTGCACGATCAGAGCGGTCCCCGGGGCAATGCCCTTGGCTTGGCGCAGGTAGCCCTTGGCCCCCTCGCCCAGCGTCAGGGTCAGACCGCCCTGCCCCTTCATCGGCCGTTCGGCCACGGCCCGGTGGATGGCGCCCGGCTGGGGCGTGTCATCCGGGGCGTCGATCAGGATATCCTGAAGCCACCCATCGACCATCAGCGCCGCCGCCTTGCGGCCCTGCACCTCATCCAGAAGAACGATGCGCCCCTTCATGACGTGCCCCAGACCGGCCACCCGGCCGCCGCAAGCAGGCTCGCCGTCTCGGCCAGTGGCAGGCCCACGATGGCCGAATGGCTGCCCGAGATCCACGGGATGAACGCCCCGGCAGGCCCCTGGATGGAATAACCGCCCGCCTTGCCCTGCCAGTCGCCTGTGGCGAGGTAGCCGTCGATCTCGGTCTTGGAGAGCTGTTTCATCCTGACCCGGCTTTCCACCACCCGCTCCCACATCCTGTCGCCGCGCCGCACCGCCACGGCGGTATGGACGCGATGCCTGCGACCCGAGAGCGATTTTAGAAACGCCTCGGCCTCCGCCGCGTCGACGGGTTTGCCGAGGATGCGCCGGCCCAGCGCCACGGTCGTGTCGGCGCAAAGCACGATATCATCGGCCTCCGCCTCGACCGCCGCGACCTTCTCGGCGGCGATGCGCGCGCAATAGGGGCGCGGAAGCTCCCCCTTGGCGGGGTCCTCGTCGATGTCGGGTGGGCGCACGGCGTCGGGCGTGATGCCGAGGACGGCCAGCAGTTCCAGTCGCCGCGGGCTGCCGGAGCCGAGAATGAGCCTTGGGCGATGGGTTCGGGTCATGTGCGTGCCTTGATCCGCGACCGGGTGCCGGGCCGCGACATCAAGATGTCGCCCTACTTGAAGCGATAGTTGATGCGTCCCTTGGTCAGGTCATAGGGGGTCATTTCCACCTGAACCTTGTCGCCTGCCAGAACGCGGATGCGGTTCTTGCGCATCTTTCCTGCCGTATGCGCGATGATCTCATGGCCGTTTTCAAGCTCGACCCGGAACGTCGCGTTGGGCAGGAGTTCCTTCACGACACCAGGGAATTCGAGCATTTCTTCCTTGGCCATGGTCACTCCTTCATTGCTGCGCCTGTTGGCGCGGGTGGGCGCTAAATGCGCGCGGCGCGCCCTTTTTTCAAGGGGATTCTGCCGGGCGCCCGGAAACCCGCACGCGGCTGGCGCTTTCCGGCCAGTGGGCGTGGCCCAGAACCGCGCCGTCCCGGCGCACCCGGGCGATCGCGGCGCGATCCACATCGGCCATCACCCAGCCGGGCGCGTTGAGACCGCCCTGCGCGAGCACACCGGTTTCGGGAAAGCCAAGATCGGGCGGACCGTAGATCGCCGCGGCGCCCGTGTTCATGTCCACCGCAGGCGACCAGTCCGCCAGGCCAACCGTGGGCGCATGGACGACGACGCATTGCCCCTCGAGCGCGCGGGCCATGGCGCCGACGCGGACACGGGAATAGCCCGCCATCGCCTCGGTGCAGGACGGCACGAGCAGGATCTCGACGCCCGCCTCCATCAGCGCGCGGCCCAGAAGCGGGAATTCGGCATCATAGCAGATCAGCACACCCATGGGCCCGAGACCCGTGTCGAAGACGCGCAAGGGCCCGCCGGGCACCACGTCCCATTCCTCGCGCTCGAAGCGGGTCATGACCTGCTTGTCCTGAACCCCAAGCGGCCCGTCGGGGCCGGAGAGGCCCGCCCGGTTGGCGGGCCGCGTGCCGCCGCCCGTGCTGTCGTCGAAAACCGGCCCGGAGGGCGCGAGGATGTGGACACCGTGCGCGCGGGCGAGGCTGTCGGTCAGCGCATCCGCCTCCGCCGTCCAGCGCGAGGCGGCATGGAGGCTACCCTCCAGATCGCCCGCGGCTTCGGCCCCGTCGAGTGTGGCCAGTTCCATCCGCCCGTATTCGGGGAAAACCAGCACGTCGGCGCCCTGCCCCACGGCCTCCTCGACCCAGGCGCGGGTCTTGCGGGCATAGGCGTCCCAGTCAGAAAGAAAATCCAGCGGATAAGCTGCGGCGGCGATCCTCACGGCAATGTCCTCATCCAGAATTGCAGGGGCTTGTCGGTCTCGTGCTCCGCGCCGATGTCGCGCCATCCGAAATGCGCCACGACCCCGTCGAGCGGCGCATAACCGCGCGCGCGCCAGAACGCGTCGAGCGGGCGGTAGCCCTCGGGCCTGTCGGCATGATCCTCTGGCCGGACAACGCCGCAGAAGGCGACCTTACCGAGCCCGAGGCGTTTCGCATGCGCCTCCCGCCGGTCGAAGAACGCATGCCCCGCCCCCTGCCCCCTGCAACCGGGAAGCAGAACGGATTCAGCACAGTAGAAGACGTCCTTCATGTCGATACCGGTCCCTTCGAATGCCGCTGCGAAGTCGTCGGCATGATCGGCAAGCGGCATGCCCGTCGCCGCGCCGACCATTTCATCCCCCGCGAAGGCCGCCACCACGATGCTGTCGCCCTTTGCGTAACGGGCGAGGTATCCGCGCTCGTAGCCTCGATCCCCGTCGTAGAGATAGGGCCAGTCGCGGAACACCGTTACGCGCAATCGCGCGAGGTCGTCGAGAACGCCGGCAATTCCTTCGCCCAGATACTCCCGGAAGATGAGGCTCACGCCGAGACCTGCCGAAGCCAGTCGGCAAGGTTGTAATAGGTCACGACGCGCGCGATACGCCCGCCCTCGATGCTGAAGAAACCGCCGGCCGGCAGGATATAGGTCTGCGCCGACGCCGCGGGCAGGCCCGCGTCGGTCTCAAGGTATGTCCCGTTCACGGTGAATTCTGCCGCCGCGCGGGTGCCGTCGGGGCTGGCCATCACCACGATATCGGTCAACCGTTCCCGGTAGCAGCGGTTCATATGGGCGCAGAATTCGGCGAAGGCGGGCTTGCCCACTCGGATCGCGCCTTCGTTGACGTGATGGGCCACCTCGTCGGAGAGGCAGTCAAGCATTCCGTCGACGTCGCTCGCGTTGAAGGCATCGTAGTAACGCGCAACCAGAGCGCGGGCGGTTTCCATTTCGTCGCTCAAGACGCCTCTCCCTCATTTGTCGGCTGCCCGAACCGCTCTGTCATCCGTGCGACGATCTGGTCGCGCGCCTGCCGGTAGGCGGCAAGCTTGGCCTCACGCGTCTCGCCGAGGCCCGTGGGATCGAGGATGGGCCAGTATTCGACGTCAAGATGGGAATGCCGCGTCAGGTCCAGCGCGCGACGCTGGCTGGCGGGGCTGAGCGCCACGATCAGGTCGAAGCCCGAGATATCGTCGCCCCATTCCTGCATCTCGTCGAAACTGCGCACCCGGTGGCGTTCCAGCGCCACGTCCATCTCGGCGCAGACGGCAACGGCAAAGCCGTCGATCTCCAGATCGCTTTTGACGCCCGCCGATTGCACATAGGCGCGGTGGCCGTAGAATCGTTTCATCAGGCCTTCGGCCATGGGGGATCGGGTCGCGTTGTGATCGCAGCAGAACAAGACGGATTGCGGAAAGTTCTGCGCCACCTGCCCTCTCAGCCCCCGAAATGCAGCACGCAGATGAGGGTGAAGAGGCGCCGCGCGGTGTCGGTATCGACTTCGGCCTTGCCCTCGAGCCGTTCCTCGAGGATGCGCGCGCCCTCGTTGTGGATCCCGCGCCGCGCCATGTCGATGGCCTCGATCTTCGACGGCGGCAGGTTCTTGACGGCGTCGTAATAGCTTTCGCAGATTTGCCAGTAATCCTTGACCACCTGCCGGAACGGGCTGAGCGAGAGGTGGAATTCGGCTGCGTCGTCCCCGGCTTCGGTATCGACATCGAAGACCAGCCGTTTCTCGCGGATGGCCAGCGTCAGGCGATACGGTCCGGCCGGGGCCGCGCGGCCCTCGCGCTGTGGCAGAACGAAGGTGTTCTGCTCGAGAAGGTCGAACACTGCGACGCTGCGCTCCTGTTCGATCTCGGGCGTCGGCGCGGCCATGCCGCTGGTGTCTATGTCGATCTGGCAGATTTTCATTGTCATCGCGTCTTCCAGGCCCCCGGCCAGCGTCATGGATGCACGATCCGGGCTAGCGGTTCAATCGGTCCAGACGTGCGCGCACCGAAAGCCCGTGCGCCTCGAGGCTTTCGGACCGAGCCAGGGTCTCGGCGGCCGGACCGATGGCGCGCAGCGCCTCGGGGCTCATCTGCGCGAGCGTCGTGCGCTTCATGAAATCGAGCACCGACAGGCCCGAGGAAAATCGCGCCGAGCGCGCGGTGGGCAGAACGTGGTTCGGCCCGCCCACGTAATCGCCGATGGCCTCCGGCGTCCACTGGCCCAGAAAAACGGCGCCCGCATGGGTGATCCGGTCGAAAAGCGCCTCGGGGTCGGCCACGCAAAGCTCGAGGTGTTCCGGCGCGATCCGGTCCGACAGCATCGCGGCCTCCGCAAGATCGCGCACCACGACAATGGCGCCGTAGTCGCGCCAGGACGGGCCCGCAATGGCGCGGCGCTCCAGCGTCTGCAGCCGCGCCTCCACCGCATCGGCCACGGCCTGACCGAAACCGGCGTCGTCCGTGATCAGGATCGATTGCGCGCTTTCGTCATGCTCGGCCTGGCTCAGCAGATCGACGGCGATCCAGTCGGGATCATTGTCGGCATCGGCGATCACCAGGATCTCCGAGGGACCCGCGATCATGTCGATACCCACCTTGCCGAAGACCCGGCGCTTGGCCGCCGCCACATAGGCGTTGCCGGGGCCGGTGATCTTGACGACAGGCGCGATGGTTTCGGTCCCGTAGGCCATGGCCGCAACCGCCTGGGCGCCGCCGATGCGATAGACGGTATCGACACCCGACAGCCGCGCGGCCAGCAGGACGAGCGGATTGGCCACACCATCGGGTGTCGGGGCACAGACAACCAGCCGCTCCACGCCCGCCACCTGCGCCGGGATCGCGTTCATCAGAACCGAGGACGGGTAGCTCGCCAGCCCACCGGGCACGTAGAGGCCCGCCGCCGAGACCGCCGACCAGCGCCAGCCCAGCGTCGCGCCCGCCTCGTCGGTCCAGCGCGCGTCGGCGGGCAGTTGGCGCTCGTGATAGGCGCGGATGCGCGCGACGGCGGTCTCCAGCGCCTCGCGCTCCTCGGCTGGAACCTCGGCGATCGCCGTGTCGATCTCGTCCGCCGTGAAGGCCAGCCGGTCAGGCGAGAGCGTCAGGCGGTCGAACCGCTCCGTCAACTCGATCACCGCTGCATCGCCGCGCGCCCGCACGTCGGCGATGATGGCGGCGACCACCTCGTCCACCTCGGGCGCATCCTCGCGCTTCATCGACACAAGCGCCGTGAAGCGCATCTCGAAATCCGCGTCGGTCGTGTTCAGAAATACCGGCATGCCCACCTTTTCCGCCCCG
>Ga0102934_1000061_pt1 | contig 54755 bp, 48 predicted proteins | sample SalPonR2_A_D1_MG_FD_78175 | JGI IMG/M metagenome (GOLD analysis project Ga0102934, IMG submission 78175) | Salt pond soil microbial communities from South San Francisco under conditions of wetland restoration - Salt Pond MetaG R2_A_D1_MG | ecosystem: Environmental > Aquatic > Marine > Intertidal... | reverse complement strand
TGCGGTTCTCCCCCTCCCCCACGGCCCCCGTAATTGTGTCCTGCGGCTGGGACAAGCGTGTTAAAGTCTGGAATTTGGCGGATTGCAAGCTCAAGCAGAATTTGATCGGCCACACTGGCTACCTTAATGTGGTGACGGTCTCACCGGACGGCTCTCTTTGTGCCTCCGGTGGGAAGGACGGCACCGCCATGCTCTGGGATCTGAATGAGGGCAAACGTCTCTACTCCCTGGACGCGGGCGACATTATTCATTCGCTTGTCTTCTCGCCCAATCGCTACTGGTTGTGCGCAGCTACGTCGCAGGGCATCAAGATCTGGGACCTGGAGTCAAAGGACATGGTGGACCACCTGCAACCCAAGTGGCCCGTCCAGGGCAAGCACTCCCTCTCTCCTCAGCCGTACTGCACCTCCTTAGCCTGGTCTGCGGATGGTCAGACTTTGTTTTCAGGCTACACCGACGGAAAAATTCGTTGCTGGAGCGTGAACTAAGAGTGAGGCGCCCCACTGCGCCAACAGGCCAGGGGCACTCTCTCTCGATTAAGGCTTTCATTAGTTATTATATGCCCCATAAGAGAAAGAGAGAGAGTAGGTGTGCCTGGCTGACTGCCCACAAATTTCGGATAGCCACAGGGAGGAAGGAGGCACCGTTTAAAGTGAAAAAAGCGAAGAGAGGCGTTCTGATGACCTAGGAATGACTTTTCCTGGGCCTATTTCTTCCATGGGATTCTCATGTCTCAAGGTGCGAAAGAAAGAGTAGAATGCTGCGACGCTATCTATCTATTTATGTTGCGTACACTTCCCAGTAGTTCGCTTCAGTTTTTTTCTTTTTTTTGAGTGGGGCATGCCTCCACAGAAAGTAGATTTAGTCATGTCAGGCCACGTTCATGCTCGAATGCCAGAGTTCGATCTGCGATGCTTCCGATGATTCATAACCTTCCCCGGAAAAAGGTGAAAGGAAAGGGGAGTCGACGATAACGGCACGGAGTCCTACTACTCGTTGAGAGTCCGTGTCCTTCAGCGGCAGTAGTTCCCAACATGCGTCTTTTCTGTCATCCTTTATGAACGCAACACCGGGCCCATTCCCAACATTCAATTCAGAAGCGCACTCTCGTGGAGACTTTGGCATGATATTCACAGATAAAAGGGAAATGGGACACGGAGGAGGCATTTCGAGACCAAAGATATTGCCCTGGGATGGCTCGGGTGCACGGGCTTCTGCCGGGGGGGAGGGCGGTCGGGTCTGGCTCTGGGCGAGGCCTGCGACTGGCGTCTACTCGCCCCACAAGAACAGCTTCCTGCGCTGTTCAAGAAGTGGGTTGACAACGACGGCATTTTTTCCCGAAGCGGGAATGTCTCAATGCTTCGTGCGCACTAAATGTGTTGCCTCGATGCCTTGGCCGTGGTGCGTCAGAACGGGATGTCAAAAGTATCCTCGAGCCGAACGAGTGCGTGAGCAGCTGCAGCACCCATCGGGAGGGACAACAGCAAAATTGACAGCTCTTGTGAAGTGCAAGCACGCGTGCGAGCCTTACATTGACACGACGACCATACCAGGCCCTCGCTTTGATCATATATCAACGCGAGGGAAGCCTGGATGTCGCTAATGCCCACTGCGTGTTCGTGTTGTGCGCGCATTTGGTGGGGCAGGGGACCCAGGCAGAAGGAATGGCCCACCATGCAATGTGGGCCACTGTCTGGTGCAGGCGGCCTTCTGAAGCCGCTGGGATTGCCTCATTCACGATTTACTGCCACTGTTACCACGTACTGTCAACGTTTACTACACACAGCATTGATGTCAGCCTAGCAATGTTTTGAATTGCCCAAATTTGGTTCGAAACTGACCCTGCTCTCCCTGCCCTTGCAATTCCACAGCATCAGGCTGCAACAGCCCCCCCCGAAAAGGCCATAACGTTTGTTTGAAGGGCACATCTACGTGAACATCAGACCAGTAAAAGGTACATTTAAACTGGAAGTATTTTCAGTCGATTCGTGACACGGAGTCTACAAGCAACAAAAATGGCGCGACCTAAGAAAGGGTATATGGATGAGGAGGAGGGCAGCACGACGGGGCGATGGACGACAGAGGAGCACGCGCTCTTCGAGGATGGATTACGAAAATATGGCAAGCAATGGAAACGCATAGCCGAAGAGATTCCTTCGCGCACGGTTGTCCAGATTCGGACGCACGCCCAGAAATATTTCCTGAAGCTGGCCAAAATTGAGCCTGCCACCAGCACATCCATCGCGCTGAAACCTCCGACCAATCACAACCAGTTTTACCCGCACGTGCATGCACACAATCATGGCTTGCATTCTAATGCCGCGTTCACATCCTTGACTGGTTATCCTTCGAATGGAAATGGCAACGTGGGCCCCGACATGGAACTATCAGGGCAAGGCTCAAGTATGGACCTTCCACTCTCCTTGACCCGCAAAAAGCGCTCGGTGGGGAAGAGCACATACCGGCGACTGGTACCAGGCTTGGACGGGGATGAGATGGAGGAGGAAATTGGGTGTTTCGAGGCAGATAAGTTGGAAAAAGAAGGGGACGGCATCAACGAGGAGGACGAGGGCTGCCCCTTTCGCAGTTCAACCCTGACCTCCCGGGGCCGCGTGTCGCGCCCTCCTCGCAATAAATCTACCTTCCCTTCTCATCCTTCCAGCCCCGCGGGCATAGGGATGAGGGGTGAGGGTTTTGGAAGTGGCATCGACACAAGCCACACCACCTTGGAAGGTATCCCTCAGAACGGTGCCAGTGCGCGGGCAGTGGGCACCGCCTTGAGAAAGCAGCAGAAGCAGCGGGCTCGTCGAACTGCTCCCTTGGAGCAGAATGGGCTGAGGGGCAGTGGCTCCGTCTTCTCTTCGGCCTCCTCGCTGACTCATTCCATTTGGGGGGCTTTGCACACGAGCTCCACCGACCCGACCCCCTCCTCCCTCCAGTCTCTTCCCCCCCGCGGGCTCATGAACGCGGAGGACAGCGGCTGCAGACCTGGGGCAGGTGTGGGACCTGCGGGAGGGCTGATGGTCCGGATTCCCATGGGCGAGGAGCACGCGCTGGACATGGAGGACAACCTGTTCGCGGCGGGGGAACTGAATGGATTGTTCGAGTCCCTGCGAGAGGGGGCCCTGGTGGGGGCTCCGACGCAGACGCCGACGTCCGTCATGCATCTCTACCCGGACATGGACGATTTTCCCGACGCAATGGGGGCGCATGTCCATGGGCCCGAGGAGGACGGAAAGGGGGAGGGGAAGCGGGAGCGGGTGGGAGGGGCCAACGAAGCCCTGCCTGGATCTGACCGTCCGGACTACATGCTCGGCGTCCCTGGTAGCCTGCAGTCTACAGGATGCTGCGGGTCCTCCACGACCTCGGCGTCCTCCGGCGTGGCGGGAACGACCGAGGGGGAGGAGGAGGAGGAGGAGGAGGCCTTGGGCGAGGGGGAGGACGCGTTCTCCCATCTGCACGAGCTGGCGGGGCGCGGGGCGCCAGACTGGGCGGACGCGTTCGAGGAGGCTTTGGGGGCCTTGGAAGGGGCGGAGGGCGTAGGCGAAGAAGGGGCGCTGGGCCTGCATGCTCTGCAGCAGAGCGAGCGGCTGGAGCCCATGGGGCGGGAGGCGTCGAGCAACAGCCTGACCGACTCCTCCAACACGGACACCTATCTGCCCTCGGACGAGAGCGACGGGGAGCAGGCGGGGGCCAGGCCTCACCTGGGCTCTCACCTGGTGCGTGGTCTGGAGGACTGCGGGGTTGAGAATGGGCCGGTGGGAAAGCGAGCGCGCCTGAGCTACGGCTACGGGCAGGAAGGGGGGGAGGGTTTTACCTCCTCCCTCCACACGAGGGGGACCTCGATGGCGCCCTCCTTGGTTAAGGAGCAGGCGTGGAAGGGGGAGGAAGGGGAGAAGAAGCGAGGGGAGGCGGCGGGTGGGGAGGAAGAGGAAGAGGACTACGGGTATTTCACGACCACGGAAGAGGATTTGGACCATTTCCTCGTGAACATTTTGGACGGCGTGACCGTTACTTCAACGGCCGGTTCAGCGACAGTCGGGAGCGTGGGTGTTGCGCCCGTTTGAGGAGCAAACGAGAAGGAGACCTCCTACCTTTATACATATTAGGAGGGCTTTAAACAACTGTGGGTAGGCGTAAAGCGAGGAAAGGGCCGGTCGGGGGGGGTCGACGCCCGAGGAAGGGAGTGACAATATCGGTGACAGGTCGGGTGCGACCTCGGACCTCGCACACTTAAAGATCGCGGGAGCCGTGCTTCATATTTATCACAGTAGCGTTGGGCGCAGAATGCGCGGATGGCAAGGGAGCGAACAAGAAGATTGGGGACGCGCGTGGAAGTCCTGTAACACGGCATGCTTCTTAGGCACGGCCGCATGGTTACAAACAATTATGATATTTAATGTTTTAGCAGTGTGAGGACCCTTTGTTGTGTAGACAAAGAGAAATGCTGTCGTATGAAGCAAACGGTTTGGAATCTATGGCGTGGCGCGAGTGGGGACAGAGGAGACGAGTAGGATGCGAGGGATTTACAACCGGAAAGAAACAAATGCCGTGGTATGATGATAAAGGGGGGTTTAGAGTCAGCAAATATGATGGCTGGCTCTCGCCGCATGTGCATGATATGAAAGACAGGGAGAACAACAGACGAAAAAACGAAGCTTGGTGTATGCTAGCAAGGAGCCAGTTGCCGAGAGACGTCTCGCGGGGCTGAAGGAGTCACCAGTGGGCCAGGAGAGGGGAGGACAGGAAAGGAAAGCTGCAGAGAGCTGGTCGAAAGCAGGGGGGATGGAGGAGAAGATGTGTGACCGCAGAGAGCTGCAAAGAAGATTAGCTGCTCGATGGTGGACGGAGACGGGAGCTTGAAAATGTGGAGTGTAGGGTGAAGCGCAGAATGCAGAGAATGGCCGAGGAAGCAGTGCTTTGGATGGTGAAGGAGGAGAGAGTATTCCGAGGAGATGAGAACATAAATGAGAGGAACGAAGCAAGACTCGACACTCACGCAGAAAAATATGCTTTCCGTCTCGATGTTTTCTTTTTGTCATCGTGCGTCTGCGTAACCTTTGATTCCCTAAACACGGACAGCCCACGGGTACATCTTGGCTGTGAGCCTCATAGGGCCAAGGTCACTATGGAGAAGGAGACAGTCGCCCGGCCCAATTTCTTTCCGTTTTCCCTCCCTTACGTAGAGGCGTCTCCATACAAAGTTCCTCTATGCGCGCTCTCCTACAGGGTCTCTACCCTTCACAGCATCGCGCAGACCCATCCAATCTTCCATCGGTCTGCTTCAGGAAATCTTTTTCCGCTTCCGCATTTTCTTGTCCTGCGCCCGGGGCCAGGGCTTGCTCACATGTCTGTTGCCCAACACCGAAAAACGGAGCGGCGCTTCCTTCCACAAGCCTGCATACTCTATCCCTATCCGCGGGGAGACCACCAACTGGGACGCAGGCACGTGTTCCCCCCTCTCCAAGAAAAGCTGCGCTCCTCCCACCAGGTCGGAGCCGCTCATTAGGTGATCGACTGCCAGGGCATGACAGAGGCGACCAGGGCCCGCACAGAGCTCCGCCAGAAGCTTCTCCCTCTCGCTGGCATTCATATCCGCTACATGCGGTATGGGCCCCCTGTTTGTTTTGTTCTTTCCTCGAAGTGCCCGCGCCCTGAGCCTATTCTGCAGCATGATCGAGGTCCCCTCCACGGGCTCCAGGGCCCGGATCAAGACTCCCACGGGGTCGCCCTCTTTGGAGGCTATGACGTTGAGACAGGAACAAGCATGCATGTGGTAGATATAGGCTACACCGCCCGCTGCAAACATGGGCTCCAGGCGCGGTGTCCTCTTGCCTCCATAGCTGTGTGCGCCCTTGTCATGAGGTCCGAGGTAGGCCTCCACTTCGACTATCTTGCCGCTCAGACGAGTGCCACAGGGAAGCACACGCACCAAACGCGCACCCAAAAGCCAGCGTGCCGTAATCAAAGCGTCGGCTTCGAAGCTCTTTGGCGTTGAGACCCGATGGTGCGCTGTGTCGGTGCACTTCACTACAGGAAGGTGGTGAGCCTCAAAAGCGACCGCGCTTTCCACGCGCTGGCTCACGTTTCGCAGCATTGCCCTCACTGTCTCGACTGATGAGTTAATACTCGATGAAAAATTTTCCGAAAGCCGGCGCGTTGGGGTTCTGCTTGTTGTCACATGGATGCTGGATTCCAAGGGATTTGAGGGCCTTGATGAGGAAGCTTCCGTGGAGGTTTCCATCAACGCGCTGCCATTTTCATCATCTATCTTAGCCGAAACGGAGACAAGACGTCGTCTTCGAGCACTTGTGGCGGAAATAAATGTCGATGCACCGATTGCCTTCGCCGCCCTCGTGGCAATGGGGGGCATTTTCCTGTTATTCATTTTCCCACAGGAGGTTGTTACCAGTGTCACATGGAGAAGGAGGAGAGCTGACAGGAAAAAATGCAAAACGGCCCCCGTTCCAGTAGGGTAGACGGTCCTCGTTGTCGAGTACTGCAGCACACAGTCCCTGTTGTAATTTAAATATATATTGGAAGGGTGTGGACAGGTGAGGGAGCATAACATCTAGGTCGAAATGCGCCCGGGAGGGAGGCAGATACATGACTTGCTGAAGCGGCGGCTGGGAAACAACCCTTTATCTGTGGCCCACAAATCTACAACTTCCCTGTCCCTTCGCTCACAAACGCTTCACTTTTGAAATTTTATACCTTTCTACAGCCAGGAAGCTGTCGACTGGCATATGTTGGGCGGTGCCTGATGGAGCACGGCAGACACAATTCACGGTCTCTGCTTTGCCGGTTGATGCCCTGTCCCCGCCACCTTGCATATCGACCAATTCCTGGCACCGCTTTGGCATTGGCCGTTATGGTGTCCCTCTTGACTCTGGGTAGCTGCACACCTGCCAAGGTTATCATTACGAAAAGATACGCGTCCGTATGGGTCTCAAGGGCCTCCAGCCTTTCTGCCCCCCCCCGCCTGCCACTACCTCTCTTCATAATATCCCGGTATACTTCCCAGCACCAGAAACCGCCGCCCCAGCATCCTCTCCGCAAGGCAGCACTCCCTTCCATTCGTGCCAGATACAGTCAGCGGCCAGCAACGCCTACAGTCTTAGAAGCAAATCTGACCCTGGGCGCCTCTCCAAATCAGACGGCCGAAGTAAACCCCTCTTCCCCAAGTGCATCCCCTCTTAAACGCGCTCGGCCCCGGCGGACGGTCACTGGAGGCTTAAAGAATTTACCTGTGACCCCGCCTGCCAATGAGCTACTGAATCGGGCTGTGCGGCTATCCAAGTGGTTAAAGGTAGGTGTCCGCGGATGACGGGAGGTAATGTCGGCTCCAGGGGATCGGTCGAGCGTGGGCGGAAGCATGATGATGAATTGTTGCACGCCGTGTACGTGCGTGCTCAATGAAATAATTGGCTCTGTGCGTGGCATTTGTCTTCATATGCTTTTGAATTTACTGCCTCTGCCACCCATAGGTGGACGAAGAAAAAATCAAAAACCAACGCCAGCGCGCGCGCAAGTTGGGCGCCTTGAAACTCGACACGCTGACCAAGAGCATCTCCAAACCCCTGAGGGACGTGCTTAAAGCCTACGACTACGAGCTGGCCATCCTCCACCCCTTCGAGGCGACCCTGGCGGACTTGACTGTCCGAGCCCGGGCCAAGCAGGGGCACCAGAGCCTGCCCGAGGTCCTGAAGGCCGTCAACGAATTGCGCAAGTCGGTCCTCGAAACGGGGAAAAGGCACGCGGCGGCAGCCAAGAACGCCACGTCCAAGCAAGAGGCCATCGAGGCCACAGAGGCGGGCTTTCGGGAGGTGGAGTCTTTGATGCTGGAGGGCGCTGATGTGGTCTTGGATTTGATCGACGTCCAGAAGGCGTTGCGTAAAATTCCCATCGTGCAGTTGGGCATGCCCACGGTCGTGCTGGTCGGGGCGCCGAACGTGGGGAAGAGCTCCATCGTCCGGGCCATTTCCACGGGGACCCCGGAAGTGAACAACTACCCTTTCACCACGCGCGGGATGACGCTCGGACACCTCCAGTACGAGGACTGGGTGGAGGGGCAGTGCCAGGTGATGGACACGCCAGGGGTCCTGAATCGGCCGGATGAGGAGCGCAACGAGATGGAGTCCCTGACGCTCGCCTCCATGCTCCACCTGCCCACCGCCGTTATGTTCGTCCTGGATCTGACGGGCAATTCTGGGGCACTCTCGAGCATCGAGAATCAGATTCAGATTCGAAACGGCCTGCGCGCGCGTTTCCCTAAGCGACCCTGGGTGGACGTGATCAGCAAAGCCGACTTGCCCATGGACCAAGAGGACCCGGCCGTAGCCCGTGCCCCTGCAGGGGCCTTAAAGGTGTCTGTGGCGGATGGTACAGGCTTAGCGGAACTGGAAGCACGGGTGAAGGAAATGCTTCTAGACGTGCGGGAAGTCTTGTCAGCGATAGGGTTGGCAGAGGGGCCGGGAGGGCGTGTGGAAGGGGAAGGAAGTGGCGGGTAAAGTGAAAGGGCATTGTAATCAAAATACGCACAAAAGTACCGCGCAAAGTAGAGGACAGCATGTCTGAGGTGTCAGCTTCATGTTGTTGTATTCTGCATACCTCCCTCGACCAACTTCACCTCCGTTACATCTCTTCCTTCCCCATTCCCAGACCCTAATTTTAACTGCTCTGCTTCAGGCTCAGCCTGGACTGGTCGCTCATTCAGCACCGTCGTCCATGTACCACCGGCTTTCAGTGTTTCTTTCGATGCGTTGGGGGGGTTGACCACGAGCCGTCGTTGCCGATTATTAAAGTAAAATCGCCAATGTAGCAGTTGTTGCTCCCGCAAGAACTCTTTGTACTGCCCACGACCCAGCTCGCGCCGCACCTCTGCTCGACCCAATAATTCCAGCATGGCTAATGCTTGGGGATAGACTAGAAATCTCGCATATTTTGGCTGTCGCCAGTAGTGTAGATACCGCAAAAAAGCCAAAAAGGCAGGGTCCTCCAGGTACCTGTTGAGCGCCAGCCAGTGCAAGTAATCTGCGTTCGCCAGGCACTGCACAAACTCGAGCTCCAAAGTAAAGCGCGTTTCATCATCAGGAAGCTCATATCGATGGTGATGTATCTGCCATGGTAGAGTTCTTGAATTGTGCATGCTGCACTTTGCGAAGGAGGAGGTAGTTGTATCAACACACAAGGAAGGATGTACGGTGGGCGCATGTGGCAGCTTTAAAACTTCGAGAGACCAGCAAGCAGTGAGTAGCACCAAAGAGTGCCAGGAACCCAATGAATGGACTATCCCAGCCAAGTCTGCGTGCAAATCGCACCTATCCTTCCTGTCAGAGGCCCTTTCACGCCGCCTGCGGCAATCTCGCCGTCCATGGCGCCACTGGCGACGTCCGTTGGGAGCATCTCCACGCACTTTCCTGCCGCCAAATTTGTGAGAAATGCTGTCGGGCAGCTTGCCGCGGGGGGATACGTGCCATGTGGGGTCCCTTACAAGATGTTAAGGGCCCTTTCATGCATCGCTTAAGGTTGTAGTGATCTGTTTTCCTTTGTTGCTATCCCGGGTGGCGAGATCGGGTCGCTCGGGTACTCCGGCGTCACGCTTGCAGACGTTTGTCGAAATCTCTCTCTTCCAGAACCTCGAAGCTTTATCATTCGGTTGGACTTATCATCCACTCATATCTTGATCATGTCGCATGCATGATCTGTCGGAATAATCATTGGAATATGCTGTTTTGTGTTGTCAAAGCTGCAGGTTGTCCAAAGAAGGATGCGACATGGGCCACTTTGCTTGACATTCAACCCAAACAAAGCGGGCATGCAATATGTCGTCACACACCCCGCGAACAAGCATGGTGCTCGGGATGAGACCCAATATCCTTCTTTTCCACAACATGGTCAAGCGATACTTGCAAGGCATGCACCTCTCAGACGCCATCACGGAAATATATGTTCTAGAGCAGCGAAGACTAACTATGCACCCCTCTTGACGGTACATGCTCAGGTCCAAGGGCAAGATCTACGCGTTTAGTACTTACGCATGGCCTCTTCTGGAAGCCTGCGGATGGCTTTGGGTCATCGAGTGGTGGCAAAGAAATATAACCATAATATTGCAACTGCTGCGGAAGACCCAGTGAGTCCTGAGGTGAGATGCTTTATGAAGGCGGTGGGGCGATACCGGGATATGTGGACACTTCCTCCCCAAAATTGCTATGTGTTTCAGGAGGAGACGACACAATGCAATTGTTGTTATAGTGTCGCTTAATTTGGCTGCAGTGTAAGCTCCAATCGACTTGTGAGCTGATTTACGTCTTTTTGATATGTGACCCTCTTGCCCTAATGCTCCAACCTTTCCTCTTTCAGGCAATGCGTGTTCGAGAGGGCACAGGGCCAGGAGGTCATCCTCTGCCCAGGCATCAGCGACGACGCAGCAACCTCACGGATGAGGCTAGCTCGGCTCTTGACGAGGAGGAGGGCACTCTGGAGGGCGCCGCCGCGGCGCTGGAGATGGAGGACGAGTCGTCGCGAAAGGTCTCGACACCAAGCGGAATGGCAACGAGAGAGCTAGGAGACGGACATCCAAAGACGCCCTCCGGTCCATTGTCCTTCACTTGCTGCCCCAATGCCACTTCCTCTCCCTCTTGCTCTTCCTTTGCGCCTGAACACCCCCGTCGGGGCCCCGGCCCCGCAAACAGCCGTTCCACCGTCCAGCCTGAAGACTTTCGAGTGTCTCCATCCCTATTGGAGATGCCCACGTTCCCTGATGACACCGAGAAATCGTCAATCCTGGAGCAGCACGTGACGCGAGGTACCCTCGGAGAAGAAGGAGCAGGTACCTCGGAAAGTCCCTCTCCCTCCCAGCGCGCCGCCCTGTCCAGCTTGTATGGCCTACAAGCTGCCACGTCCACGCTGGCGGAGGAAAAAGGAGAAGAAGACGAGGGCCAGTTGGTGCAGGGGAGAGAGGCCCATGTGGGAGAAGTAAGACAGGCGGACGAAGGAGCCGAGGGCGTCAGCGCGTTTGTGGAGCAATTTCTTGCCCGGCATTACATCTCCGACCGACCAGAATTGAAGCGTTACGACTCGGCAGATGCTGCATTAGAGGTGGCTCGCGGCGGAGAGAAAGGAGCGAGGTCTGGCGCGGGAAGCCACTCGCGCCAGTCCTCGGCATTAACTATCTCAAGCCATCTGAAAAGCGAGCTTCCCTTCGAAGATGCGGTTCCTCCCCCCGCACCGTCCGTCTTGCAGGCGCCCCCAAGGCTCCATGGTCGGCGCCGGTCAAGCGAAGGCTTCATTGAGATCCAGGTCGCCAATGCTCCGTCCTCCGGCCCTGCCTGCTCCCAGGAGGAGGCCCCCGAGGGATGGGAGACGGGCCACAGCCAAGGACTGAGCACGGGGGCAATCGAGGAGGAAGAGGAGGAGAAGAGGCCGCGTCAGGCGCTTCCACAGTTCTCTCGCTTCGATTCGGGAGACTACTTTATGCAGAAAGACGCGAGAGCCCGGGCGAATGAGCACCCGGCCCTCGAGAAAAGCGGGGCCGCAGAGCCAGGGGTGAACGGGCACAGGACGGCAGCGAACTTTCTGCTCCGACGAGGGGAAAGAACGGACAAAAGTTCGCGGTAGGGCTCTTGTATGAAAGAGAGAAATAGACAGAATCCCGAAAGCGGGAAGGCTATCAGCCTACTGGAGCGAAGCGCAGAGATGCATGTCAAGATTGATATAGGCACAGGTGGTCAGGGCGCTCGCCTGTGCGCATCGTATCGTAGATTCGCTCATTGTTAAAAAATGTCAAGTCTGAGATCTTTATGCTTACCCAGCGTGAGTGCGTTTTATTCAAGGAATGTAGTCAGTGAGCGGAGGAAAAGCTGACACACATGGACAAACTTGTGTATGAGGGAGCATTAGAGGCTCGTCATTACGTATTTACTGCCAAAATATTGTTACATTACACGACATTAAAATTGATAAGTCAATGTCGAACATTGCATCAGGGTGAACAATAGATGTCAATTATTTTCTGTACTTTGAACGCGTTCCAAGCTTACGTTACTGCCCGAGGAGTCTTACGCCGAAAGCACAAATCATAAATCTTGTGATTAAGCTCCCTGATGCCTCGATTTTCATATCGCGTCAAGGGCCGCCACCGCGGGCGTGCCGGTAGTAAGCCATAGATGTCGCTGAGGTCACCAGTGTCCTTGTGGTAGTGAGGACCGTCCTCCACGTCCGTCTGGTCCGAGCTCCGGTAGAGGGCGCTCTCCCGTGGGACTGCGCAGGCCTCCCACTCCCCAGCTTCCTTCTCCAAGACTGCTCCCACCCAGACCGCGTACTCGCGAACGTCTGTGGCCACGTGCAAGAAGCCCCCTGGTTTGAGGCAGCGTGCCATCATTGTCACAGAAGCAGAATTTATCACGCGTCGGTCGTGATCCTCTGCCCGTGGCCAGGGGTCTGGGAAAAAAACACAGACCTCATCCACAGCATCCGGCCCAAACCAACCTGCCCTCAGGTGGTGAAGAAAATCTCCACGCAGCACGCGCACGTTCGTCACACCAGTGTCGTTCAGGCGCGTCAAGGCTGCCCCCACACTTCCCTGGTGCCACTCGCAGCCTAGGAAAGCCACCTCTGGGGCGCTTTCTTGCAGCTCAAGGGCTTTATTTACGAGTGCCAGTCCATCTCCAAATCCTACATCTACCACTACTTTCGTCACTTCCCCTGTCGAGCCAAAAAGCGTAGGAATGTCCATAGGCACTTGCCAGGGGGGGGGGTTGATACCGTACACAGGCCACAACGCGCGAAGGCGTTTTTTATTGCCCTTGCTCATCCACCGCGAAACACGACGGTACCATCCAGGTTTTTTCTGCAGATTACGCCATCGCTTCCGTTCTGCTGCTGAGCGCTTTGGATTTCCCGATGAAACATCTGCCTCTTCCTCCTCGTCTGTGTCCTCATCATACGTATCGAGCCCTTCTACCTCTACTTCTGCCACCATTGCTGACTCCCAAACGCCATATAAGCTTTCCTTCACACTTGCAGAGCTTGTTGCGGGGAGTACATCCTCGCCTACGGTAGACATGGTGATATTTCCAATAGCTCGTCTAATGACACGGAAGGGGACACGACGGGAGATATGCTTCGAACAAAGCTCGTGACAGATCCGAGAATGAAAGGCAGACACCCTGTATCCAAGGCAAAGGAGGTAAAAGAGGATGACAGGGACAGGGATCCCAATACGGGATATCCTAGGACCGGCCAGCGTGCCCTGTTTGCTTGTTTTGGGTGGTACGTAGTACGCGTTAAGGGGAGAGGAGGTTAATCCGAGAAGCTAGAGGGCTGGCGCCTTTCTCAATGAAGCAAGCCAATACATTATCTGAAAGGTAAAATGACTGGCAGTTCGAAATGTAAGAAATGGATCATGTGCATATCTGTTTTCTGGCCCGTCGCAATATTTACATCAAGGGTAAAATGTTTGTACGCCGAACTGATGCGGCCAGACACTCCCTTTGTCCCAGGTTCTGTTCTGTATACCACGTTGGCATATAATACAAAGTAAATCAACATTGCTCCATTCGTCTGTTTATTTCCTTGGCCCAGATGTGGTGCTTTCACGGGCTGGTAAGACCGGGCCGGATCGAATTATGTACACATGACCTTTCTTGGCTTTACACGGCGTAATCGTATCTATTGCCGGGCCCCTCCTCCCCATTGGCTTCTCCACGCTCATGTTCCTCCAACGCCATACCACATTGGTGGACATCGTGCTCTCTCACACCCCTGGGGCGCGGGTCAAGCGCTGCACCGAGCAAATCACTCCGAGCTGCGTGCAAGACACCCCCGACGGACCGAAATCCCGCCAAGACACGTTCAACATGGGCCAGATTGTGGACACCGATCAGAAAACGAATGACCAGTTCCCCTTCAGCGCCCTTCACCTTTATTCCCTCGGTTCCTTTCCTGCCCCCTCCTACGAGATCTCGAGTGCCTTGGCGAGCAGGCTGACCATCAAAATCTCCCAAGGCAACATCCAAAAGCATAGCCTCGCAAGCTTCCAATGAGGCGACCAGATTGGATAGAACGTACAAGCGCTGTTGCCGCGCACGTACTTCCAAAGAAACGGGGAAGTAGCCATCATCATCATCCACATTAAACTTCTCAGGGTACACGTCGACGCGGCGAGTCTGCACCAACCGAGACCTTTCGCCCCCGACAGCGCCCAACGTGGATTCCTCCGCCGCCTGCAATTGTGGGCAGGCTTTGTCAGCACGATGCACCACCGTCACCTCTCCGTGAGGCTCCTCCCAGACGCGCATGCCCGTGAGCGGGTCCCCGTCCACTGGCCGACAGACCGGGCACAGTCTGAAGGTTTCGCGGCCGTTGAGGCTGAGCAGAAACAAAGGCTCTTGCTCCCCGCGGGCCCTGGATCGATGTAGGAGTTCAGATCTTTCGCCTTCCGATGCGGCCATCAAAGGGGCCAAATCCAGGGCGTGGGCGCTCTCCGCATCCAGGCCTAGCACCCGCCCGAGCATCGCACCCGTCTCGTGGTAATCCACCGACAAAGCGACCTGGAAGTACATTTCCTGCAGCGATGCATAGCCCGTGTGGGCTTTCACCGATCGCATTAGATCCTCTGGCGTAGGAACGGCGCCCAATTTTTCCTGGAGAAAAGCTGCATTCTGCATTACCACCGCCGCCACCAGGCGCCGGCCCTCCTCCTCGGCCACCCCCGGTTCCACGCTTCGGAAGTAGGTCCGTATCTTTCCCCGCGTGGTTCGACAGTGCGCCTCACGGACCCAGGACGGGGACGGCTTGGCGTTGCGCGTGGCCACCACATAAAGGACGTCGCCGTTCTGAACAACGTAGTCAAGGGAAGCCAGGGGAAAGCCGTTCACCTCGGCCAGACGCAGGTGCAGGCCTATTTGCTTGTGAAGCTTGAAGCCCGCATCGAGCAAGGTGGCCCCCCGAGGCAAATCGTGGATGCGCCCGTTCTTGAGAAAGAAGGAGACCCGGCGACCCAAAATCTCGGCCCTGACAGCCTCCACAAAATCGCGGGCATTCACGTCCAACTGCCAGTCCTTCAGGCAGGTCAACCATGCGGTCCGGTAGTGACTTACACTTTTTCCTGGGCCGCGCGAAGGGCTGTTACTGCCCGCAGTGCTCAGGCCGCTGATTCGGCGTTGCTCGTCTTTGTAGAGCCAATGGGCCGCCAGGCCCATCTCTGCCACGGCGTGCATCCTGTTTGTGAGGTTCGGAAACCAAAGGGGCAGGGAGGTGAGCGTGACAAGGTTTGCATTAGACGAGGGAGTCGATTGGCTCGTAATACTCCCGGACAAAAGGAGCTTAGTGCCCCCCGCCTACGGCCAGCTCCCAGGCACCGTATGGCCTTGCCCGTCTCTTCCCACGGTCCACGCACCAATCTGTCCGTATCTGGACCTCCACCACCTGTCCATTCCTCATTATGGTGGCATGCAAGCTCTGGTACCCGTTCACCTTGGGTATGGAGACGTAGTCTTCCACCGTGCTCTCATAGCCGGGCGCAGAGAGGTGGCGTTGCACCAGGTACATCACCCGGAAGCACAGGTAGATGCCCCTGCCCTTCCATTCGCTCTCGGGCTCGTCCGGCAGCCGCCCCAGACTGATGACAATCCGCATGGCCACCACGTCCTTGATGTCGTCCAGGCTGACCGGTTGCCTCGTCTCCTGCGCCTTGCGGTCCATCTTGCGCCAGATCGAGTACCTGTCCTTCAGGCGGCCCGTCACGCTCAAGTTCAGGGGCTTCGGCTGCTCCGACAGGAGCTTGCGTTCCAACATCTGGTGGAGGGCAATGTGAGTCGAGGCCAAAACGTCCTCGTACCCCTCGGAGCGGTTGGCGAGCATGGCGCTGATCTCGGCGGATTCCTGTGGATACACGTAGCGGAAGGCGATGTCCTCCAGCTCGCTCTTCAGGCCCCGCACGCCCAAACGATCCGCCAAAGGAGCGTAAATGTCAAGCGTCTCGCGCGAAATCTTCATCTGCTTCGCGGGAGACATGAACTCCAACGTGCGCATGTTGTGAAGTCGGTCGGCCAGCTTGACGAAGATGACCCGGTAGTCATTCGTCATGGCAAGGAAGAGCGAACGGAGGTTTTCGGCTTGCGTCTCTTCGTAATCCACAGGGGACGAACCTAGCTTCGCAAGTTTTGACACTTTCGTCTCGCCCTCCACAATCTGCTGAACTCCTTCCCCGAAAATCTCCCCAATTTCCTCCAATCGCAAATGGGTGTCTTCCACCGTATCGTGCAAGAGCCCCGCGCATATCGTGTCCACATCCATGCTCAGTCCCGCCAGAATTCGCGCTACCTCCACGGGGTGCTCGATGAAGGGTGCTCCCGATTTTCGGTTCTGACCGAGGTGAGCCAGTGCGCTTACCTCGAGCGCCAGCTTGACCTTGCCGACTTCATCACGCGACAAGTACCCTAGCCCCGGGAGTAAGGACCGCCATAACCGTCCCACCAGTTCTCTCATCTCTGCATCTTTGACTGCAGGGCTCAAGGTGCGCTTTCGCCCCTTTCGATCCGTCCGCACGAGTTCGACGAAGCTCTTGGGAGCACCACTGGGGATAGGAGGACGAATCTCTTTCAGCAAAAGGGACCAGGCGTCCAACCATCCCGAAGAGGACGACCGCGAGGAAGCGGCCTCAGATGTATTTGAGAAAGACTGCGCCAGTTGTGGTCGTGGAACATCAAACACTTTTCCAAAACATCTTTTCCGGGAGAAAGTTCCCGCCATCGGATAGGGAAAGGGTGCTTTTGCCATCTTCGGACAGCCCAAAGTCCACGAACTTGACCATGGCAACGCTGGAGCAAAACATGAAGCCCAAGGTAGAACGATAGCTATACATATAAGATACAGAGGAAGATCTTTGTGACCGCGTCTATTGGTTCTAACCGAAATCCCTGATGATGGCAATCGCATGTTAGATGCGCTCCCTGTACAACTTGTCGTCTTACTGGTTTGCCCCTTCTGCTCCATATGTCGCCGGGAACACCACCATTTTGTGTCTTGATCTAATAGAAAAGCATTGTACTGTAATTGTTGTGTTGTAGGCAGAAATGTTGGGCAACAGAGACAATCAGTCGGCCTGGAGGGTCCTGGTTCCGGCCAGGTTTAACGGCTTCGCCAGCGACCAGGCCCTTGCTGCCGAAAAAATGTGGGAAAGTGTATCCCTGCAATCTCTTTCACGCAAGTCAATTCATAATTCCAACAGGCAAGCTGGGCACTTCCGTGAAAAATATCTATGTAATACTTCTTGTTCCATTTCGAATCAACACCTTTCCCCTTCTTATGAATAGCAGGCCTAGAGGCTTAGGTTATGCTTGGGCAACCTCAATCATAACATCTTCAGTTCAGGTCAAATTTTAAGCAAAAAACCCAAAAAAGTGCCTTCTCATAATTAAATAAGCCTATTTAAGGATTTGTGACATTTAGGTTGAGAAGGATGATCATTTGTTGCTATAATTTGCAATTACTGCAGGGCCCATACACCGTACAGCCCCCCAGATAAAGGCGACATTGTAAGGAGGCGTACAAGGAGGGTAGAACAAGAAAAAAGGAACGTTGCTATAAAATAAACAGTTGAACATCATCAAACGCGCCTTGCTTCTTTACTCTTCACAGTGGACGTGAGCGAGATACGAGTGGAAACGATGCTATTTTTCGTAACTCAGGAATACGTCCGCTTGAATGGTATTTGAAAGCAAGTCCAGGTGAAGGCAGCTTAAGAAAATGAATCACGTTGAAAATGATGCGCGGGCAATTTAGGCCTTTACATTTCTGCTCATGGCTGTGCGGTCCGTAAGGCGAGTTGGCTATGTCTCTTTATTTTGCTAGGTCTTAAGAAGTAGGTCTTTCGACATGCTTGTTACTACGTTTCATATTATAATGGTTCTTTGTCAAGGTTATAAGTGACATTATTTGGGTGAACGCTGCCGACAATGGGGAAAGGCGAAATGCTAAATCTCCTCGGGCCCTAACGCTCTACGTCCACCTTGGTGGGTTTGGCCACGACAGTTTCGTCGATCTTACACTTTTATCGCCTTGTTCTGGTTAGGTCTTCATTAAATTTATTACCAGTGCTGGCTTACACTGAGTCATGCACAACATCCTCTGGGCAGCAAAGACGAGCCCTGTTCCTGGCGCGGTGGAAGTGGTGCAACGGAAAAGCGACCCGGAGACGCTAACCTCCTGCCCCCTGTGCATCCGAGACTGCTTGCGTGTGACCTGTAATCCTTGGAAGCGCAGTTTGGCGTGACTAGGTCTTTGTTTTTATCACTGCTGATTTTTGAATGCTAATTCCGGCTCAATTCCCAATGATGACCAAATAACACAGACAGAGCGGTTGTTTGAGTGTAAGATGCCTGCCACGTCAACATTCTCGTCGGACCCTTTGCCGTCCTTCTTCACTCCTGTTTCAACCGAAGTCTTGCTCGAAATTGTGTCATTTTCTGACCTTGAGACTTTGTGTCAGCTTCGAGCAACGTCGAGGCTGTGGACTGTGTTAGTTGCCGAGTATGAGCAAGCCAATCCGTCCTTCACTGCTCTAGTTGAACCGATGCCGGCGCTCCCTGCTCAAGCTAAGCGTCTTTGTAGAGCAACTCCTTCCGTCGGTTTTCTTTTCAATCAGATGCGTTCTTCACCTACAGAAGTTGCCCAAATGCTGTCTCACTTGCCGCCGCGCTGCCAAGTTATCGGCGGCGACAGTCAATATCCTTTTACAGGAGCAGACAAGAGAATTGTACAAGGAAACACTTACGCGCAAGATGCGATTTTGAACCTTCTTTCCCTACCTGAAGCGTGTGCTCAGACATTTACAGTTCAGAATAGTGATCTTGAAGCTGTAACTGTCGCCCCCTGCGAGCGGGAGGGGCGACGCTGGCTACGTGAGGATATTCTGGGGTTGAGTCCTTCGATTGAGTACAAAGTGATGGTGGTTTTGCCCGGACAGCGCGCTGACAACGTCGAGCTCCTTTTGAAAGCTCTTCAAGAGGGATCTCCCTCCGCAGCCATTGTTGGGGGCATCTTTGCGCGAAATCTCTTTTGCTGGAAGGACGGCGCCTTGCGAAGGCCGGGAGGGGAGGGAGGGAACGCTGAGGACGGTATCGTGGGCATGGCTCTCTGGGGCAACGTGCCCCTGCAAGCCGTCGTTTCACGAGGAGTTGTGCCATGCTCGCCGTCCTTCACCGTCTCCAGCTGGGAGTACGAGGGAGAAGCTGTCGTGGTGAAGAGCCTTTCACGTCCAGCGTCCGGTGACGCGCGCTTGGACTCCGCCCCCGACGTGGTGGTCAATCCCTTGGTGGCCTTTGAGCACGCTCAGCGCAACGGAGATATCTACGTAGGATTACAAATCGAGGATTCCGCGGTGCCAGTGAATGGTGGAGTCGATGGAGGGGGGGCGGGGCACGACTCAGGGGTACCAGGGTCGGCGTTTAAGTCCCGCCCCCCCCCCTACGAACTGCTCTCGTTCGTTTTCGCAGTGGACGAGGGCGCCCCTGTCCTCCTTTTGTCTTTCGTGAACAAACTGCAGGGTGGACCACCGCCCAACGCGCGGCTGACTGTCAAATTCTTCGATTTGAAGACGCAGAGCGCCCAGGCCCACGTCCAGAAGAAAATGCGGGCGGTGGCGGAAGAGCTTCGGCGCAACGGGCAAGACGTCCTCGGGGCCCTCCTCTTCTCTTGCAACGGTCGAGGCCCCCGCCGCTTTCTGGATGCGAGGAGCACGCACGTGGATGCCTCCGCGTTCACGGCGGAATTCCCAGGAAGGCAAGTGGGGGGGATGTACGCAATGGGTGAGATTGGCCCGCAAGCTACATACGTGGATGAGGAGGAGGAGGACGACGAAATAGCGGGAACAGATGCTGGTATGGTTGTTAAAAATGGAAAGGGTTTGGGGGCGGGGGGCTCGCAGATTCTACGCAATAGTCAGTCTGGGTCATGCGCGCTGCAGGGCTTTACGGCCGTTTTTGCCTTGTTGGTCGCGCCAAGGAGGTCGTCTCAGTCGTCGCATTTGCTCGACATTCTCAACAAAGATGGTCTGAGTGCCGCAATACGCCTTGTGCTGGGTCCTGGTGCCAAATGAGGGCTGCCAAGGGTTGGTGTTTAGGATTAAGCTTGTCAATGCGACCACGAGTTGGATGTTACGTTTTGTTTGTATTGACAGACAAGAACGCGCAAGATGGAGGGTCAGAGTACGGGAGTTGTAGATTGCTTGTGCACATGCCGAGGGGTGACTCAGGAAATTAAGAGGGAAGTGGTTTCCTTTATCCTAGAAATTAGTTGAAAGACACGGAATATGTGAAAGAAAGAGATTTCTTTAGGATTGTACCCTCGAATCCTTTCCAGGGAAATGGTGTGGAGGAGTCATGTGTGGAGAGATATTATAAATTGTAAAAAACAAGTAAGTGGTAATGTCGCGGGAGTGGCATCATAGCGGAACAATAGTAGCCTTTTTTTGGCTTGTTTCTTCTGTCGATGAAATATAATTTCATCTTAAACAGACGCTGTGAAAGAATTCGCACCACACCAGCTACAAAGATGTCCTTTTTGACCAGCACTCTACAAGTCCAAATGAATATTCGGTCAGAGGCCTTGGATCGTGAGAAATAGCAAAATGTCCTACGCCGAACGCATATCAAATATTGTGGTGTAAAGCGGCGAAGGCTGTCAGTTCCCATTATAGCGGCAAGCGCATTCAAGCTTATTATGCCTTTCTCGATCAATTTGAATTCGGATGAAAAAATGATGAAGAGGAGGTCAAAGCCAAAATTGTTTGTAAAACGTGCCGATGCGTCTTTTAAACAACTAGGTAAATGAGAAAAGGTTACGAGCAAGGATGCCAAATTTGAAGCTTCATAGAATCACCACAAAATAAGTCTCAATATAACCCATTGACATACGGGATGCAAAAGTCGGTTTCCCCATACACTTCCTCAAAAGTAAGAATTGAACAAATTGCTTAATAGGATCAGGGAAAAAAGGGGGAGGTTGCGACCTGGTGCATGTCGTCATTCCTCGCCGAGGCCGATGAACGGCTCCGCGACGTCCCATGCGCCTGACCTTTCATTTGCTTTCACTGTTGGATTACGCCTCCCTGGTCACGTCATGAATGAGTTTGCGAATGGGTAGATGAGCCCACTGCGTAGGGGAAGGCGTAGCTGATGTATCTTTGAGGTCAAGATAAGGGCAGTGTGGTCTGTAAGCCCCTCAACCATCCGCACGCAATTCCTCCCGCCCCCCCATTATTCCCGTGCCCCGTTTTCTTCGTCCCGGGGGAGGGCATTTTTTGATAGTCGAAGTAACTTCGCGCAGGACATGTTTATCGGCCAGCTTTCTTGATGTAGTTTCCATACCTGGTTTTCATGTCCATACCACAAACTCGGTTCTCTGCCTGGTTCCCTTCTCTATCAGATATTATGACGGTCAAGCGCCGCAACCACGGGCGTAACAAGAAGGGTCGTGGCCACGTGAAGCGTGTACGGTGAGTCTGTTTGCATGGCCTTGAGGGATACAGTGCCTCGCGAAACTTGCTTTACCGCTATGACCCGGGCCTCCCCTGCTTGAAACGGATGCCTCGGACAAGCAGTTTTGGTGTGGTTTGGCAGTCCTCCAGTCTGAATGAGAGATAAGATCAACCTGACTGTTGTGGTATAGCTTGCCTTCCACATTCTACCAGTTATCCTCTGAAAACGCCTTCGGATTGCTCAACCGCTTTGCGCCTTTCTATGTCCACATTGCAGATGTGCGAGCACAGGGAAGGCGGTCCCGAAGGACAAGGCCATCAAACGCATGGTAGTGCGTTCCATTGTAGACCAATCCTCTGCTCGTGACATTAAAGAGGCGCGTGTGTTCGAGAACTACCAATTGCCCAAGCTGTACATCAAGCAGTACTACTCCGTGGAGGCGGCTGTGCATCAACGTCTGGTCCGCTCGCGCAGCAAGGAGGACCGCCGAGTTCGCGAACCACCTGAGAGAAAGCGCCCGGGCGGGCGCTAAGTTTGCAGGACGCGTGTGCGAGCAGCAGGAGCTAGACGCTTATTGCCGCGCCTTGCGGAACTCTGACAGCACTTTTCCTTGTAAAGCAGCAGTTTTTTCATCGCATCCTGCGGGATCGCGGAGGAAGATGTGGTTATAGAAAGGGGAAGTGTGAAGGGAAGATGTGACAGGCAAGTGAAAGGCAAGAGACGTCTGGTCTGTCATGGCTCGTCACGCATTCGTTAGTGAGTGAAGCCGCGGCGGGCGCCTGTCCAGTCCATCCGATGGGGGCAGATTAAGCAATCAACGGTTTCGGTGGGGATCAGTTCTTGTTTCTTCATTAAGTATTGTTGTTTATTCGTTTGTCTTGTTGTAGGTTCGAAGACTCCTTCGTTATCGATTTTTTTAAAAAAGGTCCGTATGAGTCCTCTTCTTTGAACCACCCAACTTCAGCCCTCAGGCAGCTGCGACACAGCCATCTGGATCGAGGTTACAATTTCGGCAGCTGCTCATTACCAGACACGCACAGCCCTGCGGTTCTTATCCCTCACCTTTTGCCGGCATCTCCACCGCCGAGGCTCGCCCGCGCCCCCTGAAGCGTGCGGCGCGACTTGCCGGCCGCGGGCGGATCCCCTGCTTTCAGGAAACCCAAGAGGCCCCACACCGTCGAACGGCCGCCGAAGGGCCTGGCCGCGGCCAGCAGGTTGCCCTGTTCCTCCCTCCTGTCGGACTTGGCCCCCGCTTCCCTGCCAGACGCATAGGACCCAGTGGAGGCCGGGGGCGCTCGCGGAGACGAGAGGGACAACCTCCCTTCGACAGCCAGGGAGCCGGATGCTGCTCGTCGTTCCCTGTCGGAGGCATCGGGAGAAACGGGTGGCGAGTACCGGCGAAGCACGTCCTCCGCGTTAATGTCCCTGCCCTCACCCTCCTCCGGGACCTCCACCTGCGTGAACTCCACTTGCGTTTGGCTGAAGATTTGTGTCTGCAATTCTATCGCCACAGTCTCTGCGCCGAGATGGCATGAAGGATAGATCCGTGGCGGAGGGGGCGCACCCAAGGCTCGCAGGTCGTTTGTCTCGCTCGGAGTTCCCGCCTGAATGGCTCCCCTGTGCCCCTCCGTCTTGTCCCTCCCCGCGCGCCAGGGGGAAGCCTCGCCTCCCTCCTTCCCCGTCCCGCCTGCGCCGGGCGGCTCCTCTGACTGTGACAGCCCTTGCCCAGCATCCATATTGGACCGCGAGGCTCGCCTCTCTTCTCCCTTCTGAAGAGCCGTTGGGGCCTCGACGCCCTGGCCCTCTCCCTTCCCCGGATGCTCCTCACGCGCACGTTTACGGGAGGTAGGGGTATATTCAGCCGTACTCCTTCGCGTTGAGCGAGTTGGGCTCACTCGGATAGCTTCGACAAGCGGGGGTAAAGGTTCTTCTTCCTCCTCCTCCTCCTCCTCCTCCATGTCTTGAGTCTCGAAATTTCGGAGCGGCGAGGCTCCAAATTGAGACGCCATCTCTCCCTCGCCCTGCGAAATCCCTCCATTTCCTCCTCCTTTCGCTATTTGTTCTTCGTGGAGGACATTCTCGTCTCCTTTTCGGGGAGACCGGACCTCTTCCACTCCGCGCGAGGGGCCTCCAGCCATCGCCTTCCCCCCTACACCTTCTCCGTCACGGCCACGAAGCCGCGCTTGACCTGCGCTGGACTCAAGAGCGTGGCGCAACGACGTCGGCGCTAGATGGTCATCTTCCTGTGCGCGTTGAGGCCGGGAAGATCGCGACCCCCCCTGCGGGGTCGGACACCTGGGCCATTGCCCCTCCTGCTGGGGTCGATGCTCCTCTCCGCGGACGGTTCCGGCGACATGGCTAGCTGGCCCTCCCATGGCCTTGGCCCCCTCCGCAGTGATCCCACTGGCACCAGCGATTCGCTCCTCCCTTTCTTCCTCCTCGCAACGGAGCATATATTCGACCTCCTCCATGGTGACGGGCCGCTTATTCCCGATGGGCTCCGGCAGAACATCCTTTCCACTACTGTCAGGAAGCCGGGGTAGACCTTGATGCCGCGCCAAGAGCATCATCAGGGCATTCGTGTCCAGCTCTCGGTACAGGCTCTTTATCTCAGGTCGGTTGTTGACGCTGTGCGGGGCACCGTACGTGGACTGCCCTCGTTCCGTCGCTACCACCGAAAACTGGGACACCTGGAGACACAGTGGCGCGAAGGAAAATACGTCCTCTCCATGCAACTCGTGCGCAAGGCAAGGGCCCGTTGCCGAGTCAAATGCCAATGGCTGGTGTGAAACAAGCCATCGTTCAAGCTTGATAATGCAGGTGCCGAGACCAGCGAGGGAAATCTGCGGCATGGCCTTTTTAAATGCTAGGTGCGCATCAGGCGTTATGAAGGCTGCCAATCTGCTTTCTTTATCGCTCACCTCCAAGTATTTATGCCTGCTGGAGCCGCGTATCACCTGGACTAGCTTTGGTCGAAGGTCCTGACACCCTCCCGACATGCTGCTGCTCGCACGAGTTAGCCCTCCAGTGTCTTTACCGCCCAGGGCCGCCTTCACGGCGGGCAGAATCCACGGGTTTGACATCGTTTTGGCCATTTCCTTTGTATGTGTGGCAGAGGACTGACTGTTGGGGTATGTATTGTGCTACGCTGAGTGTATTCTGGCGCGCCCATCGTTGTGACGGACAGCCGAATCGACGATTTCCTTGTCAGGAGCAAGGCGGGCCTTTTCGCGTACCACCCCACAAAAAGACCGTCCAGTCGGCGGCAGCTTGCACGTACAAAACCACGATTTTGCTTGCTTTTTTCTTAAGGGGATCGGAAAGTGAGCACATTTCTTGAACGTTTTTCGGAGAAATCATTTGTGATTTAACCGCGGTTACCGTCCTTACACATGAATTATTGCTTCACCAGGGGAAATCGGAAAGACGAAACAAAAATGGAAGATAAAACTGAAATTTTGAAAGACGTTCATGAGCGCGTTTTCTTTTAATTCTAATTTTCATTAAATCGGAAAGGACTTATATGGCCTTTCCCTCATGGTTGATCTTTCCTTCAGCCTTTTTAGTCAATCCGACCCCTACAGCCACAGAGCTTCTTATGTAGCTCTCTTACAACTCATAAATAGTCAAAACAATTTTTATCGCCCGGAATCAATTCGATATGATTCCAAGACATTTACTGAGACAATTTTAGGACCGTCACGAAAAGAAACGCATCGGGATCATAAGTGCTACATATTTTTCTTCCTGAATGGATCACTTCCGTCACTACGTATGCACCAGAGAGTCGTAAATTCTCGTGATTGCGTCTCCAAAGTAAGTGTTATAGTATCCAAATCTTCAAGTCTAGTCACTTTCGATGTCTGACCCTGTCATAAGGCGCCTTGCCACCACTGTTTAATTGCCTTCCCGTAGCCAATATTACACATTTCTTTGACTTTCCCCCCTCAATGTGCCAAAGCCGCCCGATCGCACAAAAACATTTCAAGTCGTTTGTTTGCTGCATGATTACGATCTCTTCATCGTTTGTAATGTTTCATCGAAAATGCCTTCGTTCTCCCCTTTTCGTCCTTCTCCATTCCTTCCCCCCGCCTAACCCTCCTCGGTCAATGCCCTGCCCTGCATTCCGCCTCACCCGCTATCCTCATTCGTGCATCTCTTATGGCCGTAGTGTAGGTCTCCAACTCGCTCACCGTTTCCTCCGTGCCCGTTATTTCTTTATCCATAGCTTTCATTCCACCGACCAGGCGCCGGGTTTCCTCTTGCTCTGCCCCAAGCTCCTCTGAGAACATGTCTCGCTCCTTCTCTATAATCTCTTGTCGCTTCTCCGCCTCCAGACAATCTTCCTTGGCCGATCTTACTCCCTTTGCCGCCACTTTTAACTCTCGACGCACCTCCATCAGCCGCGCGTGCGTCCCAGCAGCCTTCTCCATTTCCTCGCCCATCTCCCTCCGATACTGTTCCTGTAAGAGGGCCATCTTGTCTATGAAGCCGGTATAGAAAGAGTGTATTTCGCCCTCTAAGGCTCTCACCAGCCCCACTCGCCAAGCCAGATCAGTCCGCCTCGCCTCTAAATTGCTCAGAGTCGTCTGAATCGCCGCCGCCCGGTCCTGAGCCTGTCGTGTATCGGAAATTACCGTAGCCATGCCCTCCAAGAGCCGCTGCTCCTCCTTTTTTTCAGCAACAAGTTCTGCGCCTAGGCTTTCATTCTCAGCCAATGCAGCTTTTAGATCTTTAGATGCCTCATCCGTGCTCTGCCGCAGGTCATTTACAAAGGTGAGTAAGCGATAGGAGGAGGAGGAGGAAGATGAGGAGGAGGAAGAGGAAAAGGAGGAGCCGAAAGCAGCAATGGTTGGGGATTCAGGTCTTATGTTACTGGCGTTGGGCTCTCGGGATGCTGGAGGGTGGCGAGGCGTTAAGACCGAGGAGGAGCAGGTGGTGGAGGGGCAAGACGAGGACGGAGGGCGGACAGGCGTTTGGTCATCAGTAGCCATGACTTCGCGCGGCTTGCGCGTGCCGGCTAGTTTTTTCTCTATAGAGAAATCGATGGTCAAAACATGTGTAAGTGATCGGGAGAAAAATGCGGTGTGCTTACTCATTTCACATCTCTCACTACACCGAGGGACAGTGGGCTCGAAAGGTTCATGGCCCTTAATTTGGCCCCCTTCAATCCCAATTGGATTTTCAAATATGATGCTCCATGTCTCACACATTTTAGGGCAAGTTAAAGCTTTTTGACTGATTCTTTGCTCGTCTAGACCTTAAAGGACAAACAATTTGTATCCACCTTTGCCCCTTCCTCCCCGTATCAAATCTCATCCCAAAAAACGTCAAAGCGACCGTCACAGCACAGAATAAATTCGGTGTCCTCATAGTACACAACACGATCTCTCTCTCCCGCTCCCGTGTACAGATACGACCCCGCCGATAGTTCAAAGCTCTTGCCCAGCGTTAAGTTTTCCACCCGCTTCCTGCCCTTGGTTACGAAAACATCGTGCTCGTGGGTGTGATGGTGCGTGGGCTCCACGCTTCCCCCATTAAATCGAACCACCGCGCGGGTGGGTGCATCTCTTGTTTGTACCCATTCTGCACCCTGCACGCCCGCAACAGGTTGGAACGGATGATTGCTCGATCCTGCAGATATGCAACAGACAGGGCAGCGACCGCCTTTGTTTTCCTCTCGTTCTGGGCCACATTCATGCGAACGCTTCTCATCTTCTTTCTCCTGCTCTTCGGTGGGAGAGAAAACGGCTTGTCGCGAGGCGTCCAATTCGGCCAAGGCCGGCATGGACCCGTCCAGAAAGCTCTGGACCTCGTCTGGCCATCCTTCACACTTGTTGGCCGGTGCGGGGCCTTTTGTCGAATCGTTGACTCTACTTACAGATGTAATATAATGCATGTACAGAATAGTTGTGCGTGTATTACCTTTTGAACCGCTGCGAGTCGAGACGTCTAGTTGAACTTATGCTTCCGACTATCGCTGCAGGCAGTTTCCATCAGACTGCTCTCGCCATTTTCCGCTGTTCTTTCTGTTACTCTCTTAAGATGCCTCCATAAGGCTTTTCATACATGATAAATGACCATGCAAGAGCAAAGAGAATTGACGCCGAGGTGAAAAGGAGGGAGGCACTCCCTCCCCATCACTCAGGGAGACGGGAGGAGGTTGAGGTGACGAGATGATGGGATGATGTGATGAAAGACGACCCCGTTCCTGCCCCGCGCCTCCGACTTCCGCGTCATGCATGGGTCTTGGATTTTGGTCTTGCGGCCTCGATGTGCAAGTATGGCCTGTGAGACGGTTGCCTTCCCAATTTAAGCTTCTTATATGCTTGACTCATTATTATATAAACAGCTGTAATCTGATGTGATCTTCTACACTTATAGATTCCTCCCTAGGTTGGCAGCCCGGGCGCACGACGCCCGTCATCCGTCGCATCGCCCTGCTACTCCGTTTGCTATCTTCAGGGCAATCATGGTAGCATCAGCTCTTTTTATCATGGATCTGAAAGGAAAGATCATCATTTCACGCAACTATCGGGGGGATATTCCCATGACTGTTTCTGAAAGGTGAGCATTTGCAAAACCAATTGATGCATTTTGGTCGTCGGGGTATACATATAAGGGCAGGGGCAGGGAAGACGGCTGGTCGCTTGCCTGAAAAGGGGCAATCGTCAGGACGAATTTCATCCAGCCTTCCTCTTACATAGCTATCATGTAAATTTGATATACATATCCCCCCAAATCTCAAAAAAGGGTCATACATACATCGCTTGTGCTCTACTTCGTCGTCACTCATCCCCCTCCCTTACTCAGCTTGACATGTCCATACCCTTAATTCCTAGCTGAAATGGAACAAAAGTTGCTTGACCTTTGCTCATGTACACTCTGGTGTTGTCTCCCACAGGTTTGCGACGTATCTTCAAGAAAAAGAGGAGTCAGAGCAACGGCCCATTTTTACCGAGGAGGGCTGCACATTCGCTTACCTCAAGTACAATAATCTATTTCTTCTTAGCGTCACAAAACGCAACTCCAATGTGGCTCTCATGCTCGTGTACCTGTCCCGTCTGGTGGACGTGTTCAAGGAATATTTTGGGGAGCTGGAAGAAGAGAGCATCCGGGACAACTTCGTCATCATCTACGAGTTGATGGACGAGACCATGGACTTTGGCTACCCTCAGACGACGGAGGCGAAGATTCTCCGGGAGTACATAACACAAGAGGGCAATCGCTTGGAGGCGGCACCTCGGCCCCCCGTAGCGTTAACAAACACTGTCTCGTGGCGATCGGAGGGAATTAAGCACCGAAAGAACGAGATCTTCCTCGATGTTATCGAAAAACTTAATCTGCTGGTGTCAGCAAATGGAACGGTGCTTCATTCGGAGATTATTGGAGCTATCCGCATGAAATCTTTTCTCAGCGGCATGCCTGAGCTAAAACTAGGCCTCAACGACAAACTCATGTTCGAGGCATCGGGCAGAGCAGTTTCGGCATCCACCAAGGGGAAGGCGATTGAGCTGGAGGATATCAAGTTTCATCAGTGCGTGCGTCTGGCGAGATTTGAGAACGATCGGACGATATCGTTCATCCCTCCAGACGGAGAGTTTGATTTGATGACATATCGTTTATCGACGCAGGTCAAACCACTCATATGGGTGGAAGCAGTTGTCGAACCACACTCACACTCGAGGATTGAATACATGATAAAGGTACGTGTTTTTTTGGGGGGGAAGATCATTTGGATGGATGAAGCGGGAGAAAGATCACGTCGTATCTCTTCCTTATGCAACGCTGATCCTCTTATCACCTTTTCAACGATCGAACCCCCTTCACACCAGGCCAAAAGCCAATTTAAGTCTCGCTCCATCGCTAACAATGTGGACATTATCATTCCTGTGCCTTCGGACGTCGACACACCTTCCTTTAAAGCCTCTATCGGCACAGTTACTTATCTTCCAGATAAGGATGCCATAGTCTGGGGCATTAAGCAATTTCATGGTCAACGTGAGTATCTAATGCGCGCCCACTTCGGTCTACCCTCAATTGCAGCTGAGGGATCATCAGCGAACGCCACGGAGAAGTGCTGGAAGAAGCCTGTGCAAATCAAATTTGAGATCCCATACTTCACCGTCTCGGGCATTCAAGTCCGGTACCTCAAGATCATAGAAAAAAGCGGCTTTGCTGCTTTGCCCTGGGTTCGATACATAACGTGTGCAGGCGACGTATACCTTCGCATGGGAACCTAACGGAGGAAGTCAAAGCGTTGACAACTGAAGGGTAAATGGTAACTTTGTACTAGAGCTCCAGCGACTCGGCCCAAAAAAATGTACACCAAAGTCCAGATTGTCAAGATTTTTTGTGAGCACATTATTTTCATGCGTCTTGTCACTTGTTTCGACGGATACTTTTTACGTGCGATGATATCCATCGCAGCGGGCCTTGTAAGAGACGCCCTTGCGGCTTCTGCGGGACGGCCGTTACCGTCCAGCCGTTAACGAAGAGAGTCTAGACGTGCCTATGCCTGGTCGTGCGCGAGGACTTGCACCCTCTTGTGGTGTCCACGCTTCAATCCCTTGCACTTACATGAATCTAAATACAAATGGCAGGTTTTCACTCTACTGTGCCAACTTGTCACCGAATTTTCTTGACTCTATACTTCAATTCAAAAGAGGACTAAGCGGAGACCTCAACACAGACACAAAGAGAGAGGCCGACGGGAGCATAAAGTGGACAGGGAGCAAGCAACGTGTCGCCCTTACCATGCAAAACAACGCGCATCAACGAGTATCTTTGTCTCATAGTTTTTTGAAGCGCATGAAGAAAAATCAGACCACAGTATGCGGTCGCTTTTTGGTGATGTTACTAAGCTTTGTCGCAGCGAGCTCAGACCCCGAAATTAAGCGCACCTCCGCCCCAATCCTCCTGCTCGATCTCAATCTTCCCTCTATCACTCCCGATGAGTATCTTGAATCCTTCTGGCATGATACAAGTTTCTATGAAAATTTTCTTAAAGAGTCCGGTACGTTCACGGAAATACTTGATTGCAGCGCAGAGAGGCGTCTGTCTTGTGCAACCGATACCTTTTCTTCGTTGTATCAGGCATACGTATGTAACATAGCCAGAACATACGTATATCTTAACGAGTTGATGCGTAATGAAGGAGGATCTTCTGGGTCATAACGAGAAATACCCTGGGTTTATATCTCGAACAAATTTTATGTTACAACACGTTACCTCGACACTTTGTCAATCGAAGGCATTAATCATCTTCTTTTATCCCTCACAACAAATTGAAGGCGATCGTGATGTGAGCATTCAACCCTGGTCTCCGGCCCAGCCCTCTACACATAGCGTGGCGCACCACAAAATGACGCACAGGACTCGCACAATCGTGACAAAACACCCAGTGAAGGCAAAGATGCCTGGGATACCGAGCCATGTTCGGAGTACCAAAACCCAGGTCTTATCTGAGGAAAAGATCAATAGGAATGGCTCCGTTATCATCCGGGTTCACGAGACAAATGAGGTTGAGGGAGTGCCATTCGCAGATCGCTTCCTTGTCGCGGTAGTGTGGACTGCAACCTGGACCGACCACACGAGCGAAGAAGAGCGGAAATTTAACCCGAAAACAGTGCGACTGACAGTTCACCAGCATGTGATATTTCGTCAATCTTTCTTACTGGAGAAAATGGTGGAGAGAGATTCAAGAAAGGAGACGCTCGACACAGTGAAATTGTGGAGCACGCTAGTCCATCAGCAGGTGATGGCGTCAGAAGGTGCGCCGTCATCAACACCCCTGCAGGGAGGTGACGAAGGACAAGAGGCGAAAGCCAGGAGAGATCATGAATGTATCTTAATGGCGGTGACACGGAAGGTGCTGGTGACGGGTGCTGCGGCAGTCTTCATTCTTTTAGTGGGCAAAACCGCTTTTTATCTTCCCGACGAACTCGCCAGACTGGCGCGTTGTCGTCGGCAGAAACCGAAAAATCAATGAGTTGTAAAAATTCAGCAAGCACACTTTGTACATGGCAAAGAAAAATCGACGCAATGAACGGTTTCCCTAACACAGGCGGAATCGATTTCATTTCTTTCTCGGAAAACACCTCCATGTTAAGCCCGGGGAACGCGATGATGAGGTCCCACCGAGTCGAAGGAAGCAGCGCGTACGCTAGAACCAGGAAAGTGTGCGACAAAACCACGCTAATCAGTCGATTTCAGGCGCACTTTGCCAGTCCATGTTACAAGCCATTACATGTGTCGGACTGAAAGGCAAAAGAGCACAAAGTGTCCTTGTCCAGTGTACCCTCCTCGCCTCGAGACGAAGGCATGACTCGGCGAGTCGCCAAAAGCACGCTCGTTGGTGGAGAAATAAAGTGAGTGTTGATTTTTAAGTGACAACTTACGAGGGGATAACTATACCTCTATCAAGCATCAAAGTAGGTCATCAACGCTGTATGTGCCCTTGAAATTATTGCGGGTTGTCGGTGGGAAGCGGATGAAGACGACAGGGAGCATCGGCTCTCTACATCTCCCTCAGACCGAGTCCTCGGGACAGATTGAGCAACAAAAGCTCGATGATGACGGCAGTGAATCGGTACATGCTAATAAAACTGATAGTTGCATAATCAGCAGCAGGGGTGGCAAATCGATGGACATGGGTGAGGTGAGGAGGTTGTTCTTCAAACAAACACAGAGGGCCAACATCCTTCTGTGCAGGCAAACAAAGCTTGACAGTCTTTATCAACGCATGCATAAGAAACATCTGAACCTGGAAAATGATTCCAGTACTGCTGAGACCGAGTTAGAGACAGTGCAAGATTCTTTACAAAGGCTCCAGGGCCTTGAAAAGAAACTAGAAAGAAGATACGAAAACCTCATTGAAAATCGTCAGTCCGAAATGGAAGCCGAGGCTGCTCGGTGCTCTGCGCGATCAAAGAGGTTGCAAGCGTTGGTGGAGGAGTTTCAGGCAGAGCAAAACCGTGTCTACGAGAAAAGGGAAAGTTTGCGAGCACAAAGGGACAACCTGGCCACTCAGGTAAGATCCGAGCTTGCAGCTGTAGACAAAATAACTTCAGAGAAGAAGGTAAAAGAACAAGCCCGAGAGACACAGATGGCCATTTACAAAGAGCAATGGGAAGAGCTGGATAAGGCATTTGAAGGAATGAATGCCGAAATGAAAGACTTGGATTGCAAGCTTCAAGCAGACGAGAAACGAATCGCTCTGTCTCGCGAGCATCTAGCGCAAAGCAACTCTAAAATCAGTCACATGATGCGTGAGGGGAACGAAATGGAAAGCGAATTTGATAAAAGGTCAGGCAGTGACGTGAACATGGAGACATCTAGAGAAGGCAGCAAAGAAACCAACAAAAACGTACTAACAGAAGGAGATCTGGCAAGATTACAAAAGAAAGTGAAGGTAAGAAAGGTGTTCGAGGATCGTTGGCATGTTGGAGTAGACGGAACCCGAATCAATAGTCTCACACATGAAATGAAAGATTTAAAGAAAAAAATGCAATCCACTCATACGCTTTGGTAAGCGAGGGCTCCACAAGACTGGGCAGGATCAAAATAATCGTATCATACACAAATAATCCACCAAATACATATTTTAATCGTATCTACAGATGCTCGAAAAGGATCGAAAACGCTTTGAGGCTATCAAGGATCGCCAAAGTGAAGTATGTTTAGACTTGCGTGCGCAGGACGCGAAAATTAAAGCTGAAATCAAAATCGTGCAAGTAAGTAGGGGTAGTGCTGGTAAGACATGCTTTCATGTCATTTTTTGTTTGAAGAAAGGCTTTTACCATGTTAAATTGCTGTAAACCTTGAATCGCTCATAGATTTTTTCTTCCCGTCAGGCAAAGAAGAGTCGCTTGGAGGACCTGGTAGCCAAATTGCAGGAGGAGGACGCAAAACTCAACTATCAAATTTCAAATGCTTTGCAAGAGCATCAGTTATAATGTTTTAAAGTGGGATCGGTTCCCCCCCGCCAAAAATAAAAATAAAACAAACCTTAGATTAATCACAATCTCAGGCCGCATCCCTTCGCGTTTGAATTTCCGTTTTTTCTCCAAACCGTTACGGATCCCTCGCAAGTTTGCAAGCAAGAGCTTTCCATATGGAAAGTGTTCTTAGGGGTAGTCAAACTTATTGTAAATGGTAATCATATCATTCATGAATTGTAAACGAGAGTACCGGTACAGCTTTAATGTTGTTGCGATGAGATTTCACGTGGGAAGACAGCTACGCAGCGATCTTATTTTCTTCCCGCCTCGGTCTAAACCTTCCCGCCCCGTTGCAGGCCATAATTCGAATCACCTGAATTTGAAAGCTACCACCTGGTGTTGTAAGGATCACAAAACACCAATATGGCCTCGGCCACGACGCCGGATTCATTGTTGAGCAGCCCTTCCAAACTTTCTACACACGACGAGAAAATTCATACTTCATCTCCTCCTTATTCCTTCGCCACCGATCTTTTGGGGTCCTTTGAAAAAGTGAGGAAGAACCATACACAAACACTGAAGGTTCTGGAGGAGTTAGCCATCATGATAAAAGGTCGGGCAGCTGTTGAGGAGGTATATTCTCAGCAAATGGCGCGTCTGGTATCGGACCACACTCACGGTCTCCGCCGTTTAGGTGAAGCATTGGCCCGCAAAGCTGGAGGTATGGGGGTCAATGAAGGAGATTCTGTCGCTGAAACAAGCTCATGTACCATTGAGAGTACGTTTCGAGAATGTGTGGAAAGTTTGAAAGCGGACATGCTTAATAGGTCTGTGCAACGCAAACAGCTCGCTAAAAATATCCTTGCAGACGTATTCGCACCACTTGAAGACATATATGATAGGTTAGCATCTGAAAGCAGGGGCTTGGAGGATCTCTTGGGGACATTAACAAAGCAGGGACGAGCATGTGAAAGCCGATACCGAAGCGCTCACAAGAAATACGAGCAGGCCGTCCAGCTGGCGACCAATGCCTGCGACATTTTGACCGAGAAAGGCCAGTCTCTTCCATCTCTTGATATAAAACTTCTGCATCAACGATATTCCAACTCTTCTCGTGCCGCTAGTCCTGCTACACCATCGCCATTCGATTTAAAGAAGGAGGACTTCAGTGCTATCTTGGCGGGAAGCCCCAGAAAGATCTCCGAAGCATTTACGCAGGCAGCGAAGAAGGATATAACGTAAGTGGACTCTCACGCATTACTCTTTGTCTTTATTGGTTATTTTTCTTCGTTATACTTTTGCGTCGAGCAATAATCCTAACGTTAACCCTAATTATGATATCCCTTCGCTTACAGCACCTGGTTGCTCCCCCTTGATAAAGGTCGGCGGGATGACCTCGATACGATCGCCAAAAATCACCTTGAGATGGCTGAACTGTTTCGGTTTGCTTGTTTGGAGAGATTCGACGAACTCAGTACATTCGCACGCCGCGCGGTGCATGAACTTCAGAGAGTCCTGTGTCATTATCAATCATGCGAGGAGCGCTCTATTGAGAGGCTGGCCGTAGTACTCCGGAAACAGATCGTGTTCGAGTCCAGCTGTCTCGCGAACGAGCAGTTTGAGGCTCAAATCATTTTCAAGGTTATCGAAGCCATGGATAAGGACAAGGACCTAGAGGCCTTCATCCATGCGCATAAAGTGCCATTCCCAGGAGCCGATGTTGACAGCACACTCAAGAGCCTCGGGTTGATAGGGAACCCCTTGCCCGCACCACCCGCTTCTCCAGAGGAAATTGGCAAGAGTACATGCGATGAAAATCTTTTACATGCGAGCGGCACCGTGATTGTCGGTAGAGAAGATCTGCCCCACCTCAGTAGCCCCGCCCCCCGCGTCGTTCCTGCGACCACCGTCCTTCGCCTCCTCGGGGGGAATTTGTCGGCTTCCGGCACTCCTACACCGACGCCTCATCATTCTTCGACTCTGCGCACCACAAATGGGAACCCGTTCTCGGACTTCTCCTCCATGCTGAACAAGAGTCTCAGGTCTCCTCTCGCAGCAGCCCTATCCTCGAAAAACGCTGCTCCCCCTCCCGACGCGCCCTCGCAGGTCCTCATGTCCCCACCAGTCCCTGAAGTCGGCCTCGAAGGTCTTCCTTTCGAACTTCAGGCCCCTCCCTCCGTGCGGCTGGGCAATATGGTCGAGCCCACTCAGAGCCTGGACGACGAAGGCCACGACAGCGTGGAAGACGAGATCGAGGAGGGGGAAAATGACGATGAGGGATTTTCCGCGTTGCAGAAACATGCACGACGTTTACGAGGGGTTGCAAAAGAGTATAGTCCCTACCAGGAGGAGGGAAATAGATCAGCGATCAGCTCACCTTTGATACCGTTGGAGGAGATTCTCACAGCTGATGGTGGAATCGAATATCGGCTGTAAAGACAATATATATCAACTAGCTGTACACAGGCGCAGAGAGTGAATGAGTAGACTGATCATATGGCTTTCCAGAGAACAAAAGGGCAATTAATGCTCTGCGTTCATATTGCTTTCCTTTACTTCCTTTTTTATATGTCATTTCTCTTTTTCCCAACACAATACACGAATCTTCCCCAGGCTGGGGTCGCTGCACCCTGTCACCGACCCCCCGGTTGAAAGCACGCCTTTTAGAAAGCGCAACACCTCCACGGTAATGATCTCGCCCGGGAGTAGGACGGGAATGCCGGGGGGGTAGGGGCAAACGGTCTCCGCGCTCGCTCGACCCACAACTCGCTCGTCGTTTGTGGACAGCACCTCGGAGGCCGTAAAATAGGCATCGCGCGGTCCGCATTTCAAGCTCCCCGCCGCAGCCTGCTTGCCGTCGAAAGGGGGGAAATCGGCCATGAACGACGACGCTTCTTCCCCAGCCATGTCCTGGCTCCCATCCCTCTTCCCTTTGTCTACCAATGTAGCCAATGCCTTGAAGGCAGCGACGAGGCAATCTATATCTTCCTCCTCGCTCCCAGGTCCCACCGCGAACGTCAGTGTGCGAGACGCCGGCAGCTCCGCGTACACCCCGTGCTCCTCGATCAGCACCTCGTCAGCGTCGAAGCCACTCATCCCGGTCCCCATCGTCCCGACGGTCAATCGGAGCGGATCCAAACCCACAAATGCCCCCCCCTTGGGCCGATCTGGGGGTTTTAAAATCGGAAAGGGCGTCTCCTCCAGCAGCAAGCGCTTGGCCTTTGCTGCTAGTTTCTGGGCCCGATGCAATGCTGCCCGCCCACCCCCCAGGGGGGAGCCAAGCTGCCATCGCGCCCCGTCGAGCGACGCCAGCAGCACGTAGTTGGGTGAGCTGCTCTGCACAAGTTGTAGAGCCGATCCCACAAACTCGAGCATGGCACTGTCCACCAAGGGGCCCTTGCCAGCGTGCATCATCGCACACTGACTGACTGCCGTGAGGGTCTTGTGCGTGCTCTGGACGACCAAGTCTGCACCCTGAGCAAGGGCACCTGTCATGGCTCGCGAAGCGAGCGGGCCTACGTTGCCCGGTTCGTTTACTTCTACTTCTAGGAAAGCCAGGTGTGCTCCATGCGCCTCGTCGACTATCAGGGGGACCTTGAACTTTGCGCACAGAAGCGCGGCTTGCTCTATGTCCATGACCGCGCCGTGATAGGTCGGCGAGACGAGCAGCACGGCCGCCACCTCCGATCCAGAGGCGTGTTCTTCCAAGGCCTGCTGCAGCGCGCTTTCAATCGGGACACCGTGACAGATGTCCCATGCGGGGTCGTAGACGGGACTGAGGAAGACAGGAACGGCCCCAGAGAGTATGAGACCATTGATAGCCGATTTATGGACGTTTCGAGGGAGAAGCACCTTGCTCTGGATAGACCTTCCTGAACGCGCCTGGTGCTGCTGCCCTTCTTGTTGGTGCCTGCGCACGAGTGCAAGCAGAGCTGCCAAAACACCCGCCGTACTCCCGTTCACCAGAAACCACGTCCGCTGTGCGCCTCCGAAAGTTTCTGCCGCCAGCGTTTCGGCATCTCGAATAGGACCTTCGGGAGCAAAGAGGTTGTCGAGCTCTGGAATTTCTGGAAGATCGTGCTGCCACACATCATCCCTGTGGACGCGCGTCTTATTCAGGGCAGTGTTGGTTTCGGCAAAAGGGCCAGGCAGCCCCACGGGGAGTCCTCGCCCCATCTTGTGCCCTGGAAAAAAGAAAGGTGCTTTGATGCGTGCTGCGGCCAAGGAGAGGGCTTCGACAATGGGAGATTTCGATTGGTCCGCCCCATGCTCTCGTGCCCACCGGCGCAACGGCCTGGCAGCGCTCTCGTAGCGCGGACGAGGACGACAAGGCGCGACGAAAGCATGGGCCTTGATGAATCCTACAAGGCCTAGAAGCAGCAATGGTGCCTCCAACCGCCCAAGGGAAAAGGCGATCATGCCCGCTGTGAGGGTCGGAGAGGAAGGGGAGGAGCCATGAGTGCGACCACGTTGTCGAAGCGGATCCAGTTTCGGATCGACGTGTTCTTCTTCCACCGTGCCTTTGAAAGAGCTTCCCTAAATATTGTGAGCACATCGCTATCGTCAGGTCGGCGCGGGCTCGGGACCGGGGGAAATCGAGCAATATAGAAGTCCCCCTAGTTCACGGCATTGGTAAGCTCGGCTTCCGATGTGCCAAGTCGATTTCTCGATGCCATGCCCATTGGTGTGATACATCGAATTCTTGAACAGGCTTTTTTTACACCGCACTTTTAATCACAACGAAGAGCGCTTGTTTCCACACACTTCATTCGAGGCCTCTCTCCCCACAGTCTGCAAGACGTGTCCCCAGACCAACTCCGCAACCCTGTCCACGTCCTCCATCAGGACAAAATGGCTGGCGTTTGGCACCACGAAAACCTTCGCTCTCGCCCCCATCATTCCCACCAACGTCTTGGCTGCATCGGCACCCGAAGTAACAGCCTGGGTCGCGGAGAGCACGGCAGGCATGTGCTCCGATTTCTCCCCCGCTATAAATGTCACGGGACGAGCCTGTCCAAGCTGGTGGAGCTGCGGCCAGACACTGGCGCCAGAGCCTGTGTAGTAACCAGCCTCAGTCTTGGGTTTGCATTTCAAGACAATTTCCACGCTGTCTCGATGACTTGATGGCTCGCGAGCAGAAGGGCAGGCTGTCAGGTCTTCGTCGTGAGAGGCGTCGGTGAGGGCCCTTTCCTCCATCCCTCCCTCCAGGTAGGCATCCAGTGCTCTGGAATCCCAGCGTTTGAATATTGGCCTTCGTTCCATGTACTCCCGGACAGCTTCCCTCGAAGGCCTAGTGGGCAAGAATGTATAGAAAGGACGCATTCGAACTTTTATTCACCCCTAGTCTGGGGTCTGTGCAAGGAGAAAAGAAGAATACACATGCTGCAAGCTACACTCCAGCTTCATCACAAGCAGATGTGTTGATAAAACCGAGGAACTGCCGTGATAGTGTGTTGATTTCTCCTGATATGATGAATGGGATTCTTACCACGATGCACGTCGCCGCAACGCTCGCTCTGAAAGTGATTTCGTCATGGTGCTCTCTCCGCCCACAGGCACTAAAACAGGCTCTATCAAAACCAAACCCATAGAAAACATGCCCGGGTGCGCTAATTCCACCAATGTCATGGCCGAAGCCCCCAGCGAGTGCCCCACGCCAATGCACGGCGTCCGCCCCCTTTGGCCCATCTCCTGCAACATTTCCATCACATCACTGCCAGCCCCGTTTCGCCAGTCGTAGCGGTCGTTTCCCAAAGGATGTCTGCTGTCTCCATGGCCTGTGAAGTCAAAGGAGACAAGTATAAGGGGGGACCGCAGCCCTTTATGCGCCTGCCACCGCCTTTCAAGGTCCTCCCAGACTGGAAGGAAAATCTCCTTATTAAATCCATTGGCATGTCCGAACAAGATCGTACAGGGCTCCGACGAGTTGGATGTGCTACATGAAGGCAAGGACTTCATCAAGTAAGCCAGACCATCGCGCGTGGTTCCTGTTGTATGGGAGTATGTGTCAAACATGAAGCCAGGGGGTACCAAGTACCGTCCGATCGAGCCGCAGACTCCCAGCAACTTCCTATGAACTTACGTCTCTGCACCTGCAACATGGTGAGTGAGCGCCAAGGGTGTCCTCCAGTGTGCGACAGTAGTGTGGCCGTCTTCGAGACGAATTTCTTCCCTGCCGTGGGTTGACCTGCCGCGTTAAGTTGGTAAAGATGCAATATGACGTGAAGACAGCGCCCGCGGAAGGGGTCTCGCCAAGGCCACAACGTCTTCGGCTTCGATCCCATCCCTCGGGACCCTCCCCCCGCACGCTGGCCGACGCTCACTCCACGAACACACGCAGGAGCATGCCTTCGATGGCTCGACAAGAATGTGTGTGACGAGATGGATGGAGGTGTATCCACACAGGCTTGAGCGTTGTTCATGCACTCGGGGCGATGGCTTCTTTTTTGCCCGTCCCTCTCAATCCCTCGCACCACAAGCCACGCCATCGCAACGAGGAAGAAACAGTATTAGGAAAAATCGCAAGCACGCCGTGCCCACCCCTACACCTGCAATGGGTGGCTGAAGCCGAACGTAAGCGCAGACTTCCTGGCTGGCGGGCGACGGAAGACTCGAGGGCGGACGCCGGAGGCAATGCATGTTCACCTGCTCGCGGAAGAATTCGTGCCCACTTGGGCAAATATAGGGCGGGGAGTCCACTGTGAAGCAAGCAGCTGAAACTGTAATGCATGTGATCGATATGAGACGATCACCCTTTCACATTGTTCTGCGTGTCATTTTTAGGGCTTTGGTCAGGGCTGATATAGCCGTGGGGTCAGAGTTGCCCGATTGCCCTTTGTCGCGCGTTCTAGCCTCATTTTGGCAGGCTATATGTGCATCCCATTCGTTCGAAGGCCTAAGAGAACACTCTGCGCCTCTCGAAGAGACTATTAATCGCTCGTAGGACTGTCAAATCTTGGCACGTGCTCTTTTAGCCTTGGTAGAGCAGGTCCGCTCTTCGGAACTATTTCATGAAAATTGCGAGGACTGAGCATCATCCTGCTTTCTCGTTCAAAACCCTGTCTGGAAGGGCCGCACGAAGTCGTTCAAAAGCTATTTTCTCACAAGCATCCTCCCACACTCTCGGAGACAGGACCCTCCCCGCCCTGCTTAGGAAGACCCCGGAACGCGGCCTACCCTGCCCCGTCCCCCACCTTCTTTCACGCCCTCGGTCGTCTTGGACGCTGTGTCATCACGAGCTGGGTGTGCAAAGATGGCTCGACAAGAAAACCCGTTCGACATGCAGATCAAGCTGCTGATGATAGGGGACTCGGGGGTGGGAAAGACCTGTCTGCTCCTGCGGTATGCGAACGACTCGTTCTCGCCCACCTTTATCACCACCATCGGGTAAGGGATATAAGAGGGAGGGCTTTGGCAGGGGTGGCGGATAAAGAGCAACGCTTCGGTCGCGTAAGACACGCTCGGGACCCTTGCGCATGACAGCGCGAATTAAGTTCCGTTTTGAAGTCTGACGTGTGAACGCTTTTCATTCAGCGTCTCCGTAATGAGGTCAAGTACGTACTCCTACCAATTTAACTGCCCCAGCGCTCATCTCTATCTGCTTCCCTTCCATGCTATTCCTTCTCGTCAGCATTGACTTTAAGATCAAGAATTTGGAGCTAGACGGGAGGCGGATCAAACTCCAGATCTGGGACACAGCGGGGCAAGAGCGTTTCCGAACAATCACCACGTCCTACTTCCGGGGAGCCCAAGGCATCCTTCTTGTCTATGACGTGACGGATCGAAGATCCTTTGAATCCATTCGTAACTGGGTCGGTCAGATCCAACAGCACGCGGATGTGCACGTGAATAAAATCTTGATTGGAAACAAATGCGACATGACGCCGCAGCGGGTGGTGTCCACGGAGGAAGGCCAGAGCCTGGCGAACGACTTCGGTATTCAATTTTTCGAAACGTCAGCGAAGAATGACATTAATGTGGAGAAATCGTTTGTAACGATTGCGCGGGAGGTGAAGAACAGGATGTTGGTGGACGGAGGTCCGCGGGCGACGGGAGGGAAGGCGATTGTGGACGCGAAGAGGTCAAACGAGGCGAAGAAGTGCTGTTAGGCCCATAGGCTCACATGTCGGGCTCATGTGGCGCGGGAAGGGTCTCGGGGATGGAACGAGGGGGTTGGGCGGCATGTACGGTGTGGCGGTAGAGGGAGCAACCGGTTGAGTAGGGCAAAACGTGTGACGAAACGCTACGTACGATATAGCGAAGGCGCATGCCTCCCATGTCTGTGTTTGGGTGCGGGGCGAAAAGCGACGGGTTAAAGATGAGGGGGGGGAGCAAAGAATCCTTCGAGACCAGTGGCGGCGAGCCATGAGACGAAGGGTTTTACCATCCCAAGAGAAATTTGACAATTCCCAAGGGCATCCATAAAGGTCATTGTTGTATAGGCGGACGTTCCCTTTTTCGAGGTTTACTTATGGCATCAGCACTATAAAGGACATGGGAACTCGGAAGATATTGGAAGCAAAGAAGGAACCTTAGGTTGTAGACGAATAGATCCTAGACAAAGCGAGGGTTTTCTTTATTGACAGGTTTGAAGTGAAGATGATCGCTCCCTTCAATCGTCTTCCAGTACCGCGGTCATGCGCTCGATCATTCGCTTCGCTTGATCCAAGTTGGCGGGCAGCACCTTTCGAACCGTGGGCCTCCCGGGCACACGAAAGACGAAATTGAAGGTGTTGGAGATGGTGCTGTGCACTGTCTCGGGCCGACAGATGGACGCCACGACCTGGACATGCACGTGGGGCGAGCCCGTTTGTTGGCCTGTGTGCGTGTAGAGGACAGCAGCGTCAAAACGCATCAGGTCTCCCACATCTACGGGACTCGTGAAATCGACGTGCGCCACCTGGAAAAATTCTGGTCGACTCCCCGCAAACAGATAGCAAGTGGAATACGCGATTTCATAAGCTCTTCTCATCAAAAAACCACCAAAGACACGATTCAGCATATTGCGTTGCTGAGGCTGCATTATGCTGGAGTTCGATGCCCGTGTGTTATCCACCAAAACGCATGTAGGGTCCGCAAGGCAAGGCATTTCCATCAAAGGGCGCGCTTGACTCAACAACAATTTTATCATGGTCTCTACGTCCACCGCTCCCGATTTTAGGGACGGGCTGCCTTCTGTCCCTTTTGCCTTGCGCACTGTCTTACGGCGTTGATTTTTTTGTTCCACTGCTGAGAATGTTTCCCTCTCTGCGGCACTCTCCGGCTTCAACTTGTTGATGGCCGTTGCTTTAGCCGTCTGAGGGTGCCGGGCTACAAATGTGAAGGATGCACTTATCCAAGGCTTGGCATCAGGCAATGCATGCACCTCTAAATCTATCTGCATGCTTGAAGACCCTGTCCATACAACTCGCCCCGTCATCTCCATGTCGCGATCCAATTTAGGATTGCTCGAAAGTCTAATCCTATCTACACTTGCCGTTACAAGCAATGGAACCTTGCCGTCCTTTTCGCAATGTTTAAAAGCAACGTTCCCAGCGAGTGCGTCCATATCTTCCAAGAGCTTTCCTTTCCGGAAAAATCCCCAAGGGTTTTCGTAGCTTTGAGACAGAAAAGGTTCCCGAGTGAACTCATACGTCACAGACGTTTGGGATTCGCTAGGGGTTCGCTCTACAGGCTCCGTCGGAGAACGAACGTCTATCTCTAATTCCTTGCCAGTTGCTCGTTGTGACCACAGGTGCGTGATAATAGGCGACTTGAAGCGACCAAGCCCGCTTGTTTTTTTGGGCGTACCCAGCCGCCGACGAAAGAGGACAAGTGGTGGGATAGTTGATGAGATGTGGAAGCGCCATTTATTGCCTGTACGCGGAAGCTTTTTGGCCACCAAAGTTGGCCACAGGCGTGACATGTGGCTGTATAAAATTTCAAAATTAGTACGCGTTTGATGTTGTGTTAAAATGTGAGGTGTGTTGTGTAAGTGCCGTCAACGCCTATGCTTAACGGCCAGGGAGCCGTTGGGCGTGTATCATTGCCGGGTGAACTCACATTAGAGCTGAGAGACAAAAGACAAGAAATGTGCAAATGTCTCTGCGTGATTGATTCTTTCTCCCGTGCGCGCGTATGCAAGGCCACACAGACATGTTGGCAGGAGTCTCGCCCTCTCGTGCCACCCGTCCCGTAGGTATAAGTAAAGGTCCTTATAGGTTGACGGTACCCACATGAAGAAGAAACGCACAGAGGAATACCGAATACGTAAAACTATGACAACGCCTTCTCTCCCAACGAAACGTTCATACTCCCCTGGGTGCATCCCGCCGGGTGGTACCCCCAGCTCTGCCCTGAGCAGCGGCCGTCAGGGTAAATCCTGGCATGGCATAGTGCATGGCGAGGCAACCACTATGAGTAATAATGCTGCCGTGCCTTCGCTTGCACGTCATTTGCGCGCTTCACACACCTCTGAAGGCAGAAATCAGCATGCATCGAGAAAAGGCATGCGTCCGTGAGATGATGATAGGAAGAAGAGATGGTCTTTTGATGGTTGTCCAATTATCGATAAATTTCACAAATCACCTGTCTCGACCTGGTATCCTTCGTAACAAGGCTGCCACGCTTGCATATGTGTTGCCAAAATGCATTTATGGGCAACAATGGAAGCATTAAAACCCTGCATATCCCATGCCGCGTGAATTCTTCGCAGGTGTAATTTCCGGCGAGGCGCGTGTGTCAGTCAGTGGCCACATTTATGGATGCACAAAGGGAGAGGCTATAATGATAATGCAAAGAAGAAAGTACTCGTTCGACAACCCGTTGCTAAATGACGTTGCATTGGTCTTTCTTTATATCTTACAGTGAGATGGCGGCTAGTCTGACAGCTAGTTTTTCTTCTCCGATGCCATTTTTTACATGTTCTTCATGGACCTGTTCGTGCCTCATTGCATTATATCCATTCATGTGGTGAATGTGACGCTGCCGTTGTCTCTCAACTTTGCGACAGCACTTCCGCCACTTCTTTCCAGATCGACACGGACACTGACCGCCCCTTTTCAAGACTTTCTCTTCTGTTGCCCGAGGCTCGTCACGGTCAATACTGCCGTCCGACTCATCGCTGATATCTGCCATTTCCTTGCGCGTCTTTCTACGTAATTCATCATCTTCGTCACCTCGCTCTTTGATCTCTGCACCCGGTATCGATTTTCCCTCCCGTCGATGTGGCGCCAAGGAAGGTGAAGAAGAGAAGGATGTGAGTGTTGAAGTTTTTGACGTCGAGAGGGGTAAGGCAGTCAGAGCCAGAAAGGGCTTTGCAGGATCTCCCATCCGGCAGGGATCATCCCATGCACGAATGCTGTTATAATGAGAAGCGCCGTGGAAAGATAGATGAATGGTTGGCGCGCTAGCTTTGAAGAGAATTTCAAAGCGTGGGCAGTCTAGCTGATGAATGACTACGTTGACGTGAAAACAACGACTGGCAGCACATATCTCTTGCTGACCTCCCCACTCTCCTTCGTTCCGCATCCTATGTACATAATCTGAGAATTTCTCGTCGTCCTCCACAAATGGCGCAAAATCTGTTTCATGTGCTTCTATGAAGTCGATGACGTGTTGACGAATTTCCCCATGATCCTCGGGCCGTCCCCGCAATTGGTCAGCCAAAGCTCGAAAGAGACAATTTCCGTCTGAGTCCATGGTCAAAATTCGTGCACCAAGATCCTCGACATGTTGCATAAACCTTTGCTCCTCGTCTTTGTCGAATCGCTTTCCTTTCTGTTTCTGGAATGTGTGTGCGCGACGTTGAAAAGGCGGGTTTTGTGTCGAAGCTTTCAAGGTAAGAAAGTCCTACATCGCTCCAGATTTTTGAAAGTTGACACTCATGGAAAGTCGTAAATTGCTGTAAGGTGCAGGAAGGTCGTTACCTGTTGTTTTCCTCCATTCCAGCGACCCTCGGGCGCCGTTATGTACTCGTCCTTACGACTGTGGCTACCCATATTTCCTTTACGGCGGACAAGTCCTGGGCCTCGCTTCCCCATGTCGGCTATCACAGCAGGAGAGCGGCAGGAAAGCTCAGCTTTGAGCTCGAAAAGAAAGGCTGAAGATGGAGACTTGGAATTTATCAAGATGTTTCTGAGATAAATCAGTCAAATTGTCACATACTTGCGAATACGACTTCCATAATCACGCCCTGTTTATTTGTAATCGTGTGTGTGGACGATTGAGAGCTTTACATAAAGCACTTTTGGAAAAAAAGATGAGAAATTATGGCGATGCCATGCACGTGCACGGCGAGCTCTCGTGACTCTGCCAACTTGAGATATCTGAGGAGCAGAAGCCTCCGTTGAGCGCCTTTTAAAGACGCATGTTTATGCTATAAGAAATATGCCTTCGACCACATATTCCTTGGAGTAACATATATTCGTAAAATTTCTTCGTATCACACGTGTTTAACCGCATACGCAAAAGTAAAGATGTAGTTGTAGCTACCACTTAATCTGCTGCCTCGCTACCCGACTTGCTTTGTTCAAGCCGCCACGAAAATTGCACGATTTGATACTTACCGGAATCATGCCAAGATATGGCTCGTTATAAGGCTGCCTTAATTATCTCAATCTGATTGGTACTGATTTTGCTCGCTGACTGGAAACTGCCATCAGTTCAGGCGCCATACAACTTTGCTCCTATCTCTCCTGTTTTTTTAAATAACCCGTGACTAGCATCCCTATACGCATCATTTAGCACCAAAAACCATGCACGCTTCTAAGAAACATGTAAGTCATTCTTTAATAACTCTATACGGCTGGTTGACTCCGACCATCAGATTACAAGCTTGAACCATGCCAGAACCCCGCTAGGCTGTCGTATTATTTTTTGTTTCATTTCTAGGACTTGAGCATCCTGTGCAGCTCTATGGACGATACGAGAAGGACGAATTTTACAGGGGATTCGCTCACACTCCTCTGCTGTCCAGAGGCGATATGATGCTCGGTTGGTTTTACCGTAGCGGCGCAGTTAGAATTGCCACAACGACTTAATGTTATTCCACTTTCAGTTTCGAGAACGCAGTCAACCTTCTGCTGCCATAAAAATAAACCGCATTATTTTCCCCCCCAGCGCATAGCTTTTGTTTCGCAGATACCTGGAGCTGACCCTGTTCCCGTCCAGCGCTGTTTTTTTCACACTGCCTTTTCTGTTGTAATTTAAAATCTTAAGGCAAGAGCTGCACAAGTCTGCCATTTTATCGACTTTCAGCATCGTCCATGATTTTTGGGGGTTGCAAAGTGCGGGGAAAACGAATTTATCCTACAAGGTAGGTGCACATCTTTGAACGATGCTACTGAGCCAAAAGCAATCGTGCGACCGAATATCATGAATTCAAAAGATATCATTAAAGTAAGAGATGACATTACGAATCTATCTTAAGGTTAAATATTTGACAGTGTCACGACATCTGTGAGCTTCGGCAAAATTATTGATAAAAGATGTCTTAAGTTCGAGATGGATATTTAGCAGGAGAATATGGCTAGCCATGTTAAACTGATTATCACTGCTATAGATTTTTTCTTCTTGTTGTTGAGCAAAAGATTGTCTCGTAAAAGTAAGTCCTACCTCCTGCGCGAACAGCAGTTGTGACTCTTCGTTGAAACGATTTTAAATTTATAGCGAGCTGGACAAGACGGAACAGGAGTCTCACGTTCCACATCTGAAGCTCTCTAAAATGGATCGAATAGCTCTTCAAGGCTTTTGATACGAATGAGCATGATTAATATTTCCCAATCGCCTATGTGCTTTGGAAAAAAAACTAAATGCTTCTGTATACTGGGTGTTGCAAGAACAGGTGACGGAGGGATCAGCTAGCCTTCGTAGTTGTTTCATTGAGCCTGTGAGGATTGGTTTTGAGTACCTACCATGATACACGCAAGAGAGTTTCGCTGGAAACGCTTTCCATCGAATACAAAGAGACTTTTATCTCGACTTGGAAGATTGCTGCCTTTCTGTGATCGTCCTCCAGCCGTGTGGGATAGTGTCCGTTCTCAGGGTAGAGGGTTTTTAGTCGGTTGATAATCCTTTTGGTGGACCACCACGAGATCTAGCGTTTCATTCCGATCCGAAGCATAAATTACTAGATTCCGTCACATTTCTGAGATATGGATTGGATGCATTCCGTAACGATAGGGGCGTCAATCCAGGAGGTAAATCAACCTCCCCTACCCCACCTTTTTGAATTTTCGAATCCCTGCCTGTCCAGAAACACCATATGCCATGCCCCATCAGTGAGTGAGCTACAAGGTAACCACCCGTGCCACCCTTCAACATGAGAAGAAACCTTGAGATTTTGAAGAATCAAATTATCACCAAATTCGAGATTTAAAGATGTGCATATTTTCACCCAGGCATGCTGCCTTCAGCATCACTTTCGTCTCGACATGGCGGCCATGGACCTCTAACATGGACACTCAGAAGCTTACGATCCCAACGACCTAGACAATTGTCGAGCCATCTTGCCAGCGCTGTAAACATAAAATGGGCGAAGAGGGGTTTTTCGCACATGGACAAGATTTTTGTATCTTTGTGTGGTCATGGTGCTCAAATCTTGCGGCAGTGCGCTTGCAGGGCCGCCTCATCGTCGCGTATGGACGTGCATGTGGCGTTTTCTGACCTGCCCCCCCGTTGCTACCATACAAAGCGTGCCTTCGCGACGTTACATTCACCATTTCCAAGTAATGAATCACTTGTCACCTCACGGGTCGTCGTCGAAGAAGTCCCAACAGTGAGATCGGAAAACATGCGATTGCTTGCGCTGAAACGTTCAAGCAATCCAGCGGAAATCGTTAAGATCGTGACAAATGCATGGGTGGCCGCCGAAGCACCAAACGAATTTAGCTACAGCCTTGCTATGAATGCATGTGCACAAATGTGTAATTATCAGCAGGCCTGGGAGTTGCTGCGGCGGGCGGAGACAACTCATAGGATCACTCCTTCCGAATGGATGTGGGGTGCGCTCTTATCCGCTTGCGTTCGGGCTCGCCGTCTAGATGAAGTGCTCAAGGTGATAAATAGCATGAAAAGTAGGGGTGTTAGGATGAATGCGCACTTTGTGGCCCAACTTGTTGATGCATACGGCCGCGAAGGGGATTGGAAGGGGGCATTGTTGGCGTTCGAAAGCCACAAAGCGGACTTGCTGCGGCAGTATGCGGGACGCTCTGGCCACGAGAAAAGATCACTAACTGTTTGCTTTACGACCCTCATCACTGCACTGGGCCGGGGCCGACAATGGGAACGAGCTCGTGACGTTCTGTTGACAGAAATGCCTCGTGAGAGTGTGTCCCCTGACCTGGTTGCCTACGGAAGCGTCATGCATTCTTGTGGGCGGGCAAGGCAGTGGAGGGAGGTGTTGGCCCTCTTCAACCATCTCCAGTCCCAAGCTGAGCTCGAACCCTCCAACGTCATTATTCATTTCGTGCTGCATGCCTATTATTGGAGCGACGCTGCCAGCTGGCGGGGCGCGGTTCACCTTTTCAACGACATGGAACAGGGCAAATACGCACGGGCACGCCCCACCGCCCCTATCTGTCGGACTTTCTTTAAAGTGCTTGGAAAATTTGCCCCGGCCGCAGAGGCTCACGCGTTTTATAACAAGCTCCCTGCGTCGTACAAGAACTTGACCACGATCGCTGCTGATGTCCTGCTCGCCTACGCTAACGAGAAGGACGGCAAGGGTGCTCTCACCTTCTTGCAGCACCTTCGCGAACACGGTCCAGAGCCGGACGGAATCTGCCTCTCGAATGTTGTGCTAGCATGCGGGAGGGCGGGCTTGATGGAGGATGCACAGGCGCTTCTCCAGGAAGCTCGGCAATCCAGCCCTTTTGGAGGGTCGAAATCCGCCTGCCTCTTGGACAAAATGAGCAAAGTTGAGGCATTTGAAGAAGCGACGGCTTTCTACTCTGCCATCACCCATACCATTCCAGATCACCCTGGGGCGATGCCGCCACCCGTGGCCATGAACACGGGCCTCCACGTTTTTTGCAATGTCGGGGATTGGGAGAGCGCCGTCAAAGTTCTCCGACAAATGGCGTCCGGCGGTGTGCAACCCATCGAGGCAAACCGTGCATCTATACTGTTGGCTTCTAGCTCGGCGGGGCAGTGGCCTGTGGCGACTTATTTGCTCGAGGAGGGGGCTTTTCTGCGCCTTAAGAACGTGGGAACCAGCGGCTTTGAGGCTTGGGCGCAAGGGGTGGAGGACGGCATTCTCACGGCTTTCGGACCGGCTTTATACAGGCAGCTGCAGCAGCAGGGACTTGTTGATCATACTCATAAAGAAAGTGAGGCAGCGAAGAACGTGAAGGTGGTGGACTTTCATGGCCTGGGAGCCCGTCAGTGCGTATGTGCCATACTGACCTTGTTGCAAGATTTGGAAAATGCGGAGGCACTGAAGGCTGCGAAAAAGCGGCCGTTGCGCAGTAGAAGTCATGAACAGGTCGCATCTAAATATGGTACATTGGTGCCCAAGAATGAGAACGAACTCTTTCACGGTCACCGAAATGGCAGGGACTTTGCTTCAACAGATGAACGTGATCCCGTTCCCAGCATTGTGATGGTCGTGGGTCGAGGTAAGCATAGCGTTGCAGGTGTTAGCATCTTATACCCCTCCATTTCAAAGGCTCTAGCGACGCCTTCTCTATTCGAGCCTCCAATGAATGCGCGACCAGTGCCCAACAACCCGGGGCGGATAGTCTTGTCGCGACAGGAGGTGAAAAAGTACATCGACGCACAACTAAGCCGACGCTAAAAGCAAATGATTATGGATCAACGTTGACCACGTCAATAGTCTAGAGTAGTATGATAGAAACTGTAACTTTGTAAATGGGAAAAAGAATAAATGCAACATGTTAGTAAAGCCGACGGATATGGAGAAGGGATGCCGTACCATAAGATTTTTTTGCTTCTTTCTCTTTCTCTCCTTGTGTAAAGCGACGCACAATGTTGGCTACCGAAAGAGCCATTTTCATGGTTTTCACAGGAATGCAATATACACACATGTTTTTGGCCGGTCTTCACAGTTCTCGTAGATGCAGGCAGCCATCCTCCGAGTCGGTCCTCTTGTTACGCGAAGCATCGCGGTAATTACAGGGGCGGTATGTCGCGATCCCGGGGAATTTAGAGTGCGAAGATCCTCAGCGCAGCCTATGAAAATGACCAATTTAACGACATACTACTCAAGGAGACTGGTAGAAAAGCGAGAAAGATTTTTGGGCAGGTGCATTTCCTGACAATTTGGTGCTTTGGAGCGTACTTGTTATTTATCACGTCGCAAATATTTAAGGGTCGTGGTCAAACACGCCACCTAACGCATTTCAAATGTTTGCAGAGTATTTGATGCAAAGTCATCTGCCCTCGGGTATTTGCCTCGAGTACGCTTTTGCCATCTGCCCCTCAAATGCCTAAAGAGTTGCGGTCCGAGGTCAACAATCTCTTGATGCTCTGGACGACGGCCTGAGCTTTGGCCTTGCGTTTCTCTTCCATGGCTTGCACGGGGTCAGAGAATTTTTCCAGGAGAAGCTGATTAAGTTCATGTCGGATATACTTGACGAGAACAGCACTTGACGCTGTCATTCGAAAGGAAAGCCAGTTGTCCATCGTCACGGCTATGGATTGATCGCCTTCCAGGGATCCATGCTCCCATTGAATTTTAATATCCCCTCCAAAAAGAAGAATAGTGAAGGGAGACACGAAAGTACTGTCGTAGGCGTAAATCTTCGTGGACTGAACTTTCTTGTGATACAAGAGGAACGCATCCTTCCCCGAGGGCGCCAAGTTCATGAGCCGCGTGAAATTGATAGAGCCGGGGTGCACAGCCACTTTGGTCTTATCCCTCAGCTCGAATGTCGCCCCTTCCCCTGTTTTTTGTGGACGAACAAGCTTCCCCACTTGCGGATACAGCGCTGCAAACAGGCAGCACCGAATAAGATTGACGTCAAGGGCAGGGGTTCCCTTCCCGTCCGATCCCCCCCCGATATCGTCCACCGTGTGACCATCCTCGTCGTTGGCCCCCGCCCTGACGGCTCCCGCGCTCTTATGACTTTGATTATCGCGACATTTTTCATCATCATTTGACCGTCCACCATCGCAGCCGCCGCCCCCCCCCTCCGCATTGCCCCGCCCTCCTGGCTGCCCTGCCCTACCCGCAGCACCGCGACCTCCACCATACATTTTGCGCGGCTCTCCCGCGCCAAAGCCTATATCGATAAGCTGCCGTCTCAATTCTTTTCGCAAGGCTTCAATCTGCTCCAAGGTGGCGATCGACAAAAAATTTTCCGTGCAGTAGTCTTTGCGCACACGATAAGGCTCATTCCGAAGCTCTGCCCACCCATTGTATGCTTCCAAAGCCGCAATGTGGTCTGACAGGGCCGATCCGTATTTGGCATGTGCCCTGTCCGCTTCTTGCTGCATACCAAATGGGTTCGAAAACGGACTTTTGTAGCTCAAGCAGGCTGCTATTGTCAAAATGGGCTCTAGACATCCCAAAATGGAGCCTATGATCAGCATTTTCCCGATACGCGCGTCGCACGGTAGGTTTGCCAAGTGGAAACCTAAAGGCATCAGGTAATAAGACACTTCCTTGGTGTCCAAATCTTTCTGCTTCCGTAATGCGTCGATTTCTCGGAGATTTTTGACGGCAGTCGAAATCGCCTCAGGAGGTGGGGGTTCGATGGCTCGTGCCAGAAAGTCGGCGGGACTGCCCAATTCCAGCGCCAAGATGGTCAGCGACAGCTCTTCCAAGGGGGTGCGCAGCATCTCTGGGAGAGTATACTTGGGCATTTGCGCCTCCATGAAGCTTTTACTGTACAGCCGAAAGCACGTTCCTTCCCGCACACGCCCCGCCCGGCCGGCTCGCTGGGAGGCAGCGGCTTGGGAGGTCCAAACACTCACAAGGGAGCTCATGTGTGTTTCTGCGTCGTACCGCATCTCCTTCACACGTCCGCTGTCGATCACACTGGAGATATCGTCGATGGTGATGGAGGTTTCCGCAATGTTGGTGGCAACCACGATCTGCGTGGACAAATGGGTAGGGAGACAGGCCCACAGTGAGAAAACTTCACTCTCCTCAAAACTTTGCACGGGGGGGAAGCAAAGAAGACACAGAAGGCAGCATTCCTGGACAAAAATCAGGACAATACCTTGGTCACACCCTTGGGCATCCGCCGGAAGACTGCTCGCTGCGCGTCGGAGGGGAGGGAGGAGTGCAGGGGGTAGGCCTGGACACGTTTGGGGTTCCCCAGGACCGCATGGGCCGCCATCAGCTTGCAAAGCTCGTTGATCTCCTGGAAGCCCGAGAAAAAGACCAAAACGGCACCGCCCACTTCGTTGTCGTCTGCCTCTCGGATCGTGACGAGGAGGGTCAGCAATTTGACGATGAGCTGGTAGTCGATCGGGTCCTCGGCTTTAGGAGAGATCAGCGGGGGACCTGCGACGCCATTCCCATTCTCATTTCCGATTCCTTTCAAACTTCCATTGCTCAATTGTCTGTGCTCCTTTCCAAGGCCGCGCCCGCCTCCATTCCCTCTCCCCCCCAGGCCTCTGCCACGTCCGCCCCCCCGACCTCCTCCCCCTCGTCCGTTGCCTCCCACACCGCCCTGGCTCATGCCAGGCACGGACTTGACCGAGGCCAGCTTGGCTTCGATATCCTCCAGGAAGACGTGCCGGACGGGAAACGTGCGTCCAGGCACGTGGACGGCCGGGCAGTTCCCAAAGTACTCCTGAAAGAGGTCTGCCTGCAGTGTAGCGCTCATCAGGATCAGCTTCAGTCCCTTCCGCCGCTCCAGCAGCTCTTGCATGATGATGAGAAGGAAGTCCGAATGGATGTCGCGCTAGATAGAGTACGTGGAGAGGAGAGAAAGGTAGCCGAGTCGTGAATGGCTTGCTCTGTCGCGTCGCTCGGCCCCTCCGAGCGTTCTTGGCAGCCGCCCCCACTGCGACCTGACAACTCCCCCTCCCCACCCTACCTCGTGCACTTCGTCAATCACCACGTGAGAGACGCCTTGTAGGTCGGGGTCCTCTTGCAGGCGCCGGAGGAGCAAGCCTGTGGTCACGAAGGTCAAGGCGGTGGAATCCGACACCCGTGCCTCCAGGCGAATCGAGTAGCCCACGTCCCGGCCCACCTCCACGCACCGCTCTGCCGCCACTCGCTCGCAAAGCGAGATGGCGCTGATGCGTCGAGGCTGGGTGACGAGAATATTGACCTGGCTACCCCGACCCCCTTCGATGTAATGGTCGAGCAAGAACTGCGGCACCTGCGTCGACTTCCCGCTGCCAGTAGCGCCGCTCAGCACTATCACCGTGTTCTCCTCCACCAACCGCACCACCTCCTCCCGCATTGACCAGATCGGCAGCCTTTCGCGCGCCCAGAGCATCTCTCTGTACCCTCTCGTCTCCATGACACGTTCCAGACGCTGCTTCAGCATGCGAGACAGGGCCTCGCTCTCGGCCGGGCTGCGCTCGTGCCGCTTCTTTCCCCCGGCTGCCCGCCTGATGGCTCGCACACGATACCCCTCCTTGATGTCTTCCAGCTTCTGCTGGTCTGCCGCAGCTGCCGCAGCCTTGCTTTGCTCCATTTCTTCCCTCCGCGCCGCCCTCTCGGCGGGCGTCAGAGGCAGTACCAGGCCCCCACCGCCGGGAAGGGGCACCCCGGCCGCCTCCGGGACCTTGGTGGTCACACATATCACCGTGTCCTGCTCCACGGCCATGGTGTCCGAGAGATACAGCCCCGTCTCCAGGACAAAGGCTGCCTTGGGTCTTTTGATGAAGAGGGTGTCACGGGCCGCCTCGAAAAGCGTGGTCAGATTGGGGACGCGGCCTACCACCACCCGCTTCTGAGTGGTCTCTGGGTGGTGCCATGCGCATATGATTACTTGCACCCTGGACGACCGGCCCCGGGGGGCAAGGCGTTGCGCCTCTTTTTGTCGCACGGCCGCGGACTTCTTCGTCGCCGCGTTTACGAGATTATTCTCCAGGAAGACCCGCTTCTCCTCTTTGAGGAGCAGATTCAGGAGCTCGGCGCCGCCCATCCCGTCGTCCCCGTCCCCATCCGTCAAATGCAGCTGCTTTAAAAGCTCCAGCATCAACCGCTTATTCTCCGCGCCGATCACCACATGGTTCTTCTTCAGTCCCGCCCCGTCCCTGCCGCCACCCGCTCCGCCGCCTCCACCAGGATTCCTCCCACTGGCCCCGCCCCCGCCTCCGCTACTGCTCCCTCCGCGGCCTCTATCACTACTCACACGGCCGCTTTCACCGCCCCCCCTGCCTCCTCGCCCACCACCAGCCGCTCTTCCGCCCCCCCCCCCCCCCC
>Ga0102934_1000060_pt1 | contig 54865 bp, 31 predicted proteins | sample SalPonR2_A_D1_MG_FD_78175 | JGI IMG/M metagenome (GOLD analysis project Ga0102934, IMG submission 78175) | Salt pond soil microbial communities from South San Francisco under conditions of wetland restoration - Salt Pond MetaG R2_A_D1_MG | ecosystem: Environmental > Aquatic > Marine > Intertidal... | reverse complement strand
TGGGCCTATCCGTCGACTCTCAGGAGCTTCGAGGAATCGGGGCGACAAAGACATGCTCCCGCACACGGGACGTGCGGGGTGCTATGAGAGCTTTAGAGGTGGCTTGTGCCGGAGAAGACACACCGGAGGCAGCTGAAGCGGGATGGGGGGAACAGGGGGGGGGCTTCTCGTCTACAATGCCCGTGCTTTTGCAGTGGGGAGAGACAAGGGAAAGCGAAAAGGAAGAGGGACCCACTGCCTCGGCGCCTATATTGTTGGAAGCTCTTTTTAAACGCACCTTGTTGGTCAAGGCCTCAAATCGGAGTGAAGAGTATGTGGAGAAGGTACTGCAGGGGGCGGAAGGGGGGCTACGGCCACTCCGTTCGACCGTACTCGTTGTAAGGTATTTTCAAGAGCGCCATAGCGAATTGAGAGGTCGGGATATGGGAGATAGGCCTTGGGGTGGCGGAGATCGCAAGACCGGTGAAGCTGATTCTCAAAGAATCGTCGTTGATGTTTTTTTCTCCGAGGCGCTTCGGTGCCGTCTGACGCCGGCGGTGGTCCTAGGTCTGGCATGCTTCGTTTCCCCTCCATTAAGGGCAAGCTCCGTCTCTCCCGCGCCCAACGCGTACCGGCCTTGGCAAACGACTTGCAATATCCGAATTGGCTCCCTTCAAGTCGCGTTTGCGTGCAATGGGCCAGGTGGGAACCAGCGGCCTGAATGTCTGCTACAGCTGGAAGATCTAGATTTGAAGCATTGCCGACAGGGGCCGACCTCCCACCATCGCTCTTGCAGAATGGCGCGCCTAGCTATCGGCATGAAGAATGTAGCCATGGACTCGAATTCCGCATCCCGTCTTGGCACAGAGGATGTGCTGACCCTTTTTGAGGCGAAAAATATGAGCTTTTCTCTTGAGAGTAGCATCAAGCAAATACACCAGAGGGGCATTTGGAACGGAAGGAAAAGCAGTTCGGACGAGGAAATGCACCAGTGTGGGAAAATAAGTATGCCCCTTGGTGTATCTGTTTCCGTCATTCCTGCCTATTGGCGCTTCGGTTTGGCTATCTCTACTTTCCTCCGTAGGAACGACGGGAACGCCTTGGATACAACTATCGCTGGCCTTCCATTGGTCCACCCCCCGAATTCTTTCGTCTGCATGACGTGCGAATGCTTGGAGGTAGCCATGAAGAAGACGGCAATCGCCCCCATCTCCGGCAGTGTTGAGGACGACACTCCAACAAGGGACTCCGGGGATATGCTAGAAATGGTGATGAAAGAGTTCTCTGTCTCGCAAAAGAATTCCCACGCCTGTAGGGCTGTGATCGACAAGGAGAAGACAAGCGGTCCTTGCATTAACACTTTTCCTGAAACTACCAAGGGAAGTTTTCTCATTTTGCAAACACCTGTGGTTTCGGTCAAAACGATAACTTCTGTACAAGAAGGGCGTGATACGGAAATGTCAGTCCCCCAACAATTCACTTTTTATGTGAGCCCACTAAACATCTGGGCATTGCGGACGGCTGCTTTGGAAATCACTCGTCTAATGGCTGCTTTACCGTCCTCGCCAAGGATTGTGGGTGCAAGCACGCGAGAGAAAATGCGATTATGCGTTGATACATTCACTATCATGATCGACATGCCGTGGTTGGCAGGTGAATTGCCCCGCGCTGTCTTTGCATGTCGCGGGGGTGAATGGGTTGTATCAAATGAAGGTCGTGCAGAAGCATTAATCCACAACCACTTGGGCATTGCACATGTAAGGGTAGAGGGGCACGTCCCTCCACACAATGCCGCCAGAGGGTCAGAAAGCTCTTCCTCGAATAGACATTTGGAATTCATTTCCAACAAGCTCTTACCCTTCTTGCTTCCAGTTGAGGAAGAAAGCCTCAAAGCCGCCCTGCAACAAGCTCGTCACCAGGGATCAGAATTTGAAGGGGAGGAAATGGTGGTTGTGCCACTTCTCGTGCCAGACGAGGATTGCATGGTACGCGTGGCAAAAAAGGCGTTCGTTGAGATTTCATGGCAGTCGGAACGGAAGACCAGGGCAATGGTGCATATGGAGGTTGCCTTCGAACCTTGTCAGTGCATCTTGTACTGCCCCTTCCTTTATGCTCTCCTTCGCTTGGGCACCCTCGCCAGCAAGCCAATGACAAAGTCATCTTTCCTCCACGCTGGAAAGATTCAGGATAGAGAAGAAAGAATGGCGAAGGCTGATGATGAGGAAGACGTTGCGCCCCCTTGTCCCACCCTCCTGTTAACGGCTCAAACTTCACGGGTCCTCCTTCTTGGAGGGACTTTGCAAGACGCCCGTTTCGGCGTCTCCATTGACCTGGATAATTTGGTGCTGTGGCGTCGGGGCGAAAGCGGAAACGGCAGACCGGGTGAGGAAACAGAAGTGACCGCCCCAGCCATGCCCATGGAGATACGCCGTTTGGGCTTTGGAGCTCAGATTGGGCAATGGCGGGTTGACGCCAATCAAGGGCTCGAACTAGTTCACGCATGGAATTTGATAGAGAGAGTGGACGTTGAGGTGGAAGGTGGCAAAGGCGCTTTCACTAAAGAGGACGTATCCCGAGAAACTGCCCGGACCGTGCTTGTCTCGCCCCTAGCATTGACACTGGGGACCTTGGAAATGGCGGTGCTGTGGCGGGTGGTCGGCGTTTTCGGTCGAAATGTGACACGGGCGCCGCTCGTGCAATGTAGTGGTAATCATGCCATCGCTTGTCGTGAATATGGCAACGACGGACACGCATCAACATCGGCAAGATTGCGAAACGCTGACAAAGATGTGGGTAAGGAGCTGCCTAATTTGCGGTTGGCGTGTCCTTACCTGTACGTGTCCTTCAAGAGTCCCCGCCCTTCTTCCCGGGACTTCTGTGCGGAAATGCCGCCGACGCGCACCATCAGTCAGGCGGTGGATATGGAAAAGGTAGCCTTCCACTTGAAACTGGAAGACTGTACACTAAGCCTAGGTACTCACGGAGGCCACTTTGACGTAGCACGACTGGTGATTGAGAACAGACGGGCGACTCATACGGGCGATTCCCTAACCCAACATCGAGGGTTGGCTCTTCTTCCGAGGCCTGACTTCCTCTCCCTGTTTTCGGGCACATCTGCCCTCACATTTGCGTGGCATAAGCCCGCCAATGGTAATGCTTCAGAGATGATTATTCAGCTTCAACCCTCTATCCTTTATCTCGATCCTCACTCGTGTTCGACGTTGAGATCCCTTGGCGGTTTTATGAATTTGGACCTGGAGATGCTCGCGGCCAAGGATGCGACAGAAGCACGTGCTGTGGCTGTTGCGGCAGCCAGACGTTCGAGAGGGACGCGATTGTCTTCCTTTTTGCTAGGTCGTACGGAAACGACGAAACTTGTCACTGATCATTTGAAGGTCGTGTTGAGCAGTGACAGTCGTCATGCCGGATTACTCCCAACATTGGAGATTGAAGCGGACCAGGTACTGGCTAGCTTGCGCACGGCGGGATACAATGTGGATCACTACCTCAATATGGTGCAGACACGTATTTCCATATTGATGACAGAGGAGAGAAAGATGACGAATCATGAGAGATGCAAGCAGGCCACCGAATTTCAATGGCCATTGTTGATTGGGGCAAATATCTTCGTGACTCAAGAGGATATGCGCCGTTGTCTACGACAACCTTTAAGTCACATCAACTCGCTCTTTGCTGCAGCCACCCCATTACCTCCTAGTGTATCCATACAATTAGAGCCGCTGCAGTTTCATTTCTGTGTTCCTGTAATAGACCATTTACAGACATTGGTTCAAGCGTTCTCCTCATGCTTGGTGTCTACCACGCCGTCTTACTCCAGCACGCGAACAGTTGGAGCGGTATCACCAGGAGCTTCACTACCCCATGGTGCCACCACTCGTGAGCAAAGTCCCTTCACACCAGGGTCTTGTTGTCACCCTTTAACGACATGGGTGGCCCTTAGTGCGCTAGAAATGACTGCATTTGAAGGGCCTCTTCCCGAGCCTGAACCTGGCGCACTCCTCATGCGTTGCCACCCCGCTCTGGTTCCCTCTTCTTCCTCAGCTCCTGCCGTCGATAAGACTCACTCAACATATCGACCTGCCCAGCATGGTGACACGAGGACATTGGCATGCCTTACCGCGTTGAAATGGCAGTTTCCATTGCCAGTGCGCGCCAGAAGTGTCCGTTGTCCGGATCATATAATTCTACAGAGTGTCAAATATACTCCGCCTGCCGATTTCCCTACCATTTTAGAACTTGCTGTGGTCCCAGAGGGGGAAATTTCTGAAAGCGGAGAGATGAATCGATGCGAAACGGGAAACGGTCGGGAATCGAACGTTGTGGTACGCTGGAAGGTGCGATTTCAAGCAGGAGGAGACGAAGATGGACTTGTTGCTACGGCAGAAGCCCGATCAGAAAGAGAAGTCGGAGCCAAGGAGAAACACAAGGAGCTGCATTTGATTGAATGTGATCAAGGGATTGGAGGACGTCGGTGGCAGCTCAATCTGTATTGGGACAGAACACACGAACATCACCATCAACAACAGCACGAGCATGTGTTGCAGCACCTTTGGCCACCCAACATGCTCTCACTGGAGTGCGTCTGGCGACCTATGGTACTCTCCCTTGCCAATCTAATCTCGCTTGAAGTTTTTTTGTCTCCGATGGACCAGATCCAGTCCATCTTGCATGTAACAATCCCTCATGCCTTTTTACAACTGTATCCAAAAGAAACAAGAGGGGCAGAAGGGATTACGGTTGCGCCGGGGAGAGGCGAAATAGAAGATAGAGGAGAATTGGCGGTAGTATCTATGCGTGATTTGGATGTGAGATATAATATGAAGGAGCAAGGGGTCAAAAGCGGATTGCTGACAGTGCGAGATCTGGAAATGGATGTTGTGGACGTGTCCCGTTGGACACTATTGACTGCTTTGCGGGGAAATTTCTTAACAGCTCGATACAGTGCTGGAAATGAAGGATCTGAGCCGACGTCTAGGGATCACACCTGCTCATCTCCTGGTCTTTCGCACGATTCTTCTGCTCCAAGATATACGTCCACGCCAGGGTTGGGGGAGGAAGATAAGACAGGTCATCCTGTCCGGCAGTCTTTGGGAATATCGGTGGATTGGTGTCGCGTAAACGTATCAAGACGTATCATGCAATCTATCGACGTTCTGCGACAAGATTTCAAGGCCAGAAACGCATCGATAACCGATACAACACCCCCATCCTCTGCGGCTAGATGCTATCGCTATAAAATTGTAAACCATACGCAGCATTCTCTCTGGCTGGGTCAGCACTTGACTAACGAAATTATCCGGGCGGCTCCGTGCTCCAGCCAAGAGTACACCGCAAGGGCATGGGCCAAAGTAGCTGGCCGACAGCCCTCCTCCTTGCTTCTGCGTTTTGCGCTTAATATGACAGCAACGTCGGAAAAAGAGCACTCGGCAACGACTGTAGCAAGTACAATGACAACAAGGAATGAAATGATCGCAGGTGTCGACGGACCATCCGTGTGGTCGGAACCTGTCGACATTGATTTACTGGGAGCACGCTGCCTTCCTTTGCGGACGAGCGGGCAGGGTCATCACGATGTTTTCCTTCTGTTGGATAAAGTGCTGTCAGGGACAGACACGAGAGACAAGCCGAAAATCAGCCGTCAGCTGCAGACCTCGCCTGGAAACCGAGAAGTCTTGATGTGGGTGGTTGTGGAGAAGAAGGGATTGGAAACTCGCGTCTCTCTGCACGGCGGATGCGAGATTCGCAATTACTTGCCCGTCGGGCTCGATATCCGTATCTGCTCTCAGAACTCGGAGGGTGCCATTTCTCCCTCATTCTTCGCTTCTTCAGGACCATCCGCTTCGAAAAAGAGAAGTGAGGCCGTAGTGAATGTCAAAGCGGGCCCGGGAGGCTTGCCTTCGGCCATGCCGCCTAGTCAAGAAGCCCTCAGTTTGCTTCTCGATGAGGGCTTCATGGCGCCACGTTCTCGAATCAGAGGTGGCAACAACAGAACATCTGGCACCAGAAAAGAGCCGAGTCACAATCGGACTACAACAGACAGCAACACTTTTTCTACCACTATCCTAGGCAGCGATGGTGATAACATTGCGGGTGGTCTTTCCGGAGATGCGATGACTGCACCTCCAGTTGACTCGACGTATATGCTTCAGAAGTTGATGATGGTACAAGCGCGTGTCTCTTCTCGGCAAATATCGACGTGCGGGTCCTCTTCATCTGATCCTTGCCCCAAGAGTGAAACCGCTTTCGGACAAACAATGATTTTGACACTTCCAGAGATTGTTCAGCCCGATCAAGCCTGCAAAGTCAATTTGACTTCCCCACACCGACATCCCATGACAAGTTGCACCGTTTTGGGACAAGCGCCGCCTGCTAGTCCAGGCGAACCAACTGTCTGGTTCCTATGCCATCTACGACGTGTGATCCTTCATTCCCAGAAATCCATTTCCTCAGCATGTCCTACCCACAGTGATGGTAGGTACATATGGGGGTGGCTTTCTCTTGAGTTATGGCCATTGGCCTACCTTATGAACTCAGGGCTGCCCCTTGATCACCGTGTACTGCCTGGGAAGCACCCGCAACCTGTAGCAGCATCTCCGCTTACTCCGGTCTCTCGAAATAGAGCACCGATCCCACTGCATCCCACTCCTCCCTGTGAGTCCATGTCGTCCATGCCGGCACCTACACCTTATTTGGAGCAAGATATGGTTGCAAGGGACATCGATGACCGGAGACGTAATAGTAATCTCAGCATGAGCGCAAATGATAGCGAAAGCGGTAAGGTACGGCCTTCTGCCCGCGATGTAGACGCGGCCACACGAGCCATTCATGATAAAATCCAGCTGCTTTCTCAAAAACGACTGCAAAAAAAGATGGGTATGACAAGAGAAGTCTCCGCTCCCAGCTCTACTGATGGAAGAGGAGACCATCAAAATGAGGATCTATCAATCAAGGAGGAAGGTGGCCTCAAGCCCTCCGCGAATTCTGCTGCGTTTTCTTTATATGAACCTCAAAATGACCGTGTGTGGTCACCTCTTTCTCCCGGCGCGCCTGCGGCAATCGCGGTTTGCCGCACCGATCCACGATATGGGCTGGCATTTAGCGTCAGGCCGAGTACGTCCACACATGGCACCAATGGCACCCATAAGACTACCGATGGCGATGATTGCTGGATAGGGGCTACCTGCATAGGTGCTCCTTTGATATCCAAGAATCAAACAGACTTTTCTATGTCAAGTTCCGACTTGCTGGCCTGGGTTCGAAGCGGAAATATGGGCCATGTCGATGGAAATGCGGCGCTTGATGAATGCCCACAACCTCTTCTTAATCTTGGCTTGTTGGGTCCTGCGGGAGAGCATGGAAGTATTTGGAACGACAGACCTGGGTGCTTTTCAGGACAGCGTCTCATTCCCTACGCTGTCCGCCGACCTGCCTATCTGGGACCGTCGTTACTCGTGGATGTCACACCGCTTTGGACAGTCGCCAATCACTGCCCTTTCCCCTTGTCTCTCCTCGCTTTGGTTTCTCGCCGCCCTATGAACACTACTGGAGCATCCAACAACGTGGCCTCGATGACAGCTGGCTTTGGGGACTTCAATGACGCTGGCTTTCAGGTATTGCCACCGGACGGAAAGGTGGTGCCGCTCAATAACTCTGCCTGGCCATTCACAGATTGGAACAAGAGTGAACGGAGTGTTGGGCCTAACGGCTCAACGGGTATGCCTGCGTTTGCCGTAGGAGTAAAAGTAATGGAGGACTCGGTCACAGGAGAGTTGAAATTGCAAGATGCTCAACTGTCGACGGCACCTGCCCAGCAATGCTGGTGCAAGCCTGTTGAGCTGGATGCTTTGGTCGCCTCTATGCTACCCGTCACGGGTAAGAGCGATGAAGAACGGACTGGTATAACGCACGGCATTGCGGACATTTCCTTGTTTGTCCCTGTCCAAGGTGATAAATGGCTCCCTTTGACGCTTCGCTTGATCTCTCGGAGCGTGCGAGCAGGGGGGCGGAGAGAAAGCGTTGGGATCGGAGAGTGTCATGACATTAAGTCGACAGGAAGAAAGGAAGCGTTTAGCAATGCTCATGGACTTGGTATGCATCGCCTCGAGATTCGTCCGCGTTTGGTCCTCCAAAACTCCATGAGATTGCCCGCACGAGACTGCTTGGCCGTATACTATCCCGACGGGAAATTTCACACGGCGTTTAATAATGACCACGGGCAAGAGAGAAGCCACCCGAAGATTTCGAAAGCAGACTGGCAAATTATTCTGCTCCGGCGTAGCAAGGACGCTTTCTCACCAAAGCACGATGAAAAATCGATGGTGCAACAGGAAGGGTCCTCCCTAACCACCATGAAAGGCGGCATGCCAGATTTACCGCTGCCATCAAGCGATATTCTCGATAACAGTACTGGTGGCATTGATTTGTTGTCCTCCCCCTTGTCATCGTCTACGGTACCTTACTCCTCGCTCCCTCCTCGGTCTCGTATGTCCTCCACGTCATCCCCTACGATGCTTCGACGAGTCTGGTGCCGGGCAAGCCGGCGGCCTTCGGGAAGCAATGAAGAGAATGATTCTGACGATGAAGCAGGGAGGACGGAACATCAAGTACGCGCAAACAAGGTGACTGACACCAAATATGTTAAAAATGTGACATACCGGCAAACATTCGGCCTGTGCATCATCGCCCCTGGTCGCCCTCTCTCAACAGCAGCCGTACTTTCTAACTTTAAGCCCACTACCTTCACAACTCCTTCCCACCCTGTCCCGGGGGCGGGCACCGGCATTCTTGATTCGTCTGATTACCACTACCGGATGTTGGAAATAGAAGCGCTCGGCGAAGATGCACGCGATATCCATCTCCGTTGCCCGCGGCCCGGGGCAGGCCTCGTGGGGCCCAATGGAAAAGATATCATGGCGATCCGAGCGCACCTAAAGTATCATGAGGGTACGTTCTACGTACAAATTTCTGCCGAGCCAAGCATTCCTCTTGTCGTGCTGAACCGCAGTAGTCTGTATGACATTCACGTAGGAGTCGAGCGATGGTCGATCGAACGACAGAAAGAAATGCGAAAGAGACGAAGTAATGTGCGTGACTCGAAGAAGGAGGAGTACGGATCTGAAAATGGTGCCCTGTTGCCGATGCAGCACACGCTTTGTGTCCCTCCTGGAGCGCGAGTCGAGTGGAATCCTTCACGCCCGGATTTGTATCTATCAGCTATCGCAACGCCAATATTAGATGCAAGCAATCCTCTCTCAGATACTGACGTCGATCGCCAGGATCTAGACGGGTGCACACCGGGAATCACCGAAGGTGCGGCCATGAAAAATGACGAAGGGGCGTCCGGAGCTGCGTTTCGCCGGAGTACGTTCTCCACGAAGAAGACGCCAACTTTTGACTGCCGTCTACGTTGTGCTCTGGCCGCAGGGAAAGCAGGAATCCGGACTGTGGAAAGGGAAGGGGGTGAAAAAGGGGAATGGGAGGACAACATTACCTCAAAGGTCCTTGTCTCGACATGGTCTTCCCTTCTGCATACTGGAAAAAGCTGTGGTGATGGATGTCACCGTTTGAATATGTCATTTTGGAAAGCAAGCGGCTCGATTACCGGTGAAAATAGCACCATTCAATCGAATATTCCGAAGAGCAGTGCAGAGGAAGAGATGGAGGGCGACGGCGAGGAACTGTTACGTGCTTTCTGGCGAACTTCTCTTGCTGCGGTGACTGCTACCTTGTCTACCGCCGCAGGAATAAGTTGCCTTGTCATAGATGATTGTCTAGAGCACCCACACAAAACGGCAACCGACGTTGGCAATATTCCAGGCTTTTCTTCGGCCCCACGACTTAAGGTTGAATCGCAGCGAGACAGGCTGACTACCTTGACAGTCGGGGCTCGTGTACTCGATCTGCAACTTTTGGAGGACGACGTCGCGATACAAAAATTGGGTGGCTACGCTGGTACAAGCACTCGGAGTAATGGAGCTAGAGAGAACGTGGACGAGGCCGTGCCTCCGGGAGCCTTGCATCTACCTGCTTTACTCTTCATTCGTTTCTCGGGCGTCGAGACTCGGTACGATTGCTCGGTTGCCAGCGGGGACGCCTTTTTAAAGGGGTCCCGTACATTGAATGTTAGTCTCGATGGTCTGCAGGTTGACCATCTTGCAAATGGAGCAGAATTTCCGGTGGTTTTGTACTTTTTTGACAAGCAACGCCAGCGGCGTGATCATGACGAATACGCTGTGCTCGACTTCACTTTCAAGGAAGTGTTTCTGAACCCCATCGTGATGGGGGAAGGGCGGCCGCTTTCCTACGTGGAAATGTTAAAGATATCCTCCTCCCGAGTTCGTGTAGGCGTGGACGGTGCTCTCCTTCACACAATTCGTTTCTTCCAAGAAAATTTGACGGCCACGGAGAAAGGAGAGGACAGCGATGCTTCGGCAGGATGGGATGATAGGCTTGGCGTGCCTCGTATCCTTTCTAACAAAGTGGGCCCCGCTGTCCTGACTGAGAACGATCAGACACCATGCACCTTTTTCCAAAGCGTAACTTTCAGTCCCCTGTCCGTCCTCCTTGACGCCCGTGTTTTTGTTCCTGGATCGCGAGTCTTCCTAGGCCTGGACGGCTCCCCCCTTTTCTTCGAAGGGGTTCGCTTGACCGATGTATTCTCCACTCCTCAAGCCTTCCTTAAAGGTATCCTGTCCAATTATGTCGCAGATGCCATCTTCCGCTCCCCTGCCCTTCTTGGCTCATTAGAGATCATCGGCAGCCCTGCAATTTTAGTCTCTCGCGTGGTGAGCGGGTTGAAAGACTTAGTAATGCTTTCAGCCAGCGGATCATTAACGGGGGCCGGCCGAGGACTCCTGTCGCTTACAAGGCACGTTGTGGGAGGAACACTTGCTAGTCTGGCCGGGTTTTCGTCCTCCGTGCGTCGGAACCTGGAACCCGGAGAGCGAGTGCGGGGAGGGCAGCCGCATGGCATCCACGACGCGCATTTTCATCGCCGCAGTGGAAGCGTTGAATTTTCTGGGAATGGAGGCACAAGAGCGGGGAAAGGAGAGGAAGGAAGGCGATTGTCACTACCGGCTGGACTTGATGTCGGCGGGAGCGCGGAGGGGAGTTCCAAAGACGGCGGTACGAGCGGTGGGAGTGGGAATCTGCTGGCTGGGGTCGGTCGAGGATTGTACAAGGCGGTGACTTTCCCAATCAGTGGGGCCATGGGTGTGATCTGGTGGACCTCTGATCGTCTTATAACGAGTACGGGCGTGAATCGAGGGCTAGAGGAAGGAAGGGAGCGACTAGATTATGGTCCAGCTGGAGCGGGTGCCTCTTGCTCTGTGCATTGGGATGCGTACTACCGTCACTCCTGCGGTTTAAGATTTCGCAAGGGGACATTGAAGGCTGTGATACATGCGTACATGGAGCAGAAGAGGGAAAAATTGTATGTGGAAATTACAGGCGAAAGCGAGCAAGGAGGGACTAGAGGGTGGTTTGGGCGCTTCATTGGTGGAGGTGATAGCGCCAGGGACTCCTCGAATAGTGGGCCAAGTAGCAGCGATAATTTTGAGAGCGGACAAACGACTATTCTCCCTGTCCGTGTAGTACTGGCCGAGGAAGACGCGATCTATATTATCGCTCACTCGCATGGGGCGGAGACTTCGGTCTTCAACCTTCGTCTCTCGAATGCTGGCGCGCTGAAATGGCGTCACGTACAAGTGGAGGCTTCGCCATCATCATTGGGCTCAATCGATGGCATTACCATCCATAGAGGGTTGGCAAAATATGAGGCTTCAATTATTGATGGTAAAGAGCACGGAGAAGCCTGGTGGTGGCACTTGATTGAGATGCATGTAGACGGCGGGGAAAGGGGAGTGATTGATCACTTTTCTCCGTTGAAGTTGTGGCTGGTAAATGAGGAGCAAGTACGCCTCCTGAAAGGATTTTTGAGCCGATGGGCCAATGGTACTGGTTAATAGGTAATTTTTTAATGTACATAAAATGTCAAAAAGATCAAGGAACTACTAACATAGCGCTCTACCTGCTGTCGTAAAAAGCTTTGCCACGCCTTGGTGAAGATGAGCAATCCGCATTGAGGATTCATTAAGCAACATTATGGCCAACATGGCTTTATATGATGTTATCTGCTTTTTTTAAAAAAGGCACTTTTTTGTTTCTGCGTGTAGGCGTGCAACGGTGGCACGTAGAACTTGTCACATGTAGGTCGAGTTGAAGTTTTGCTTGTGGCCGTTATGGCTATCGCACCGGTCCAAGCCCGGGCCCGAAGTCCCTACACACAAAACTCGCGCTCAATCAAACTGGTTTTATATCTGTGCGCATGATAACGCACACAGGTGGATATAGATAACAAATGCCGAGAACTGGCCTGCTTTCATGGCCTATTTGTACAGGGGCAATTGTGCTCGTGCTCCTGTTCGTAGCCAGAGCCTCTGCCTTCCTTCATCATCAGTGCCATCGACGCAGGCTTTCGCGTCAATGCGCGGCGCTGAGAGCCCGCACCCCCAAAATGTCAAGTGAAATCGATGAGACTTCAACAATCCAAAGACAGAAGCTTTTCCTGCCATTTCCCCCTTCTGTACGACCCACGTCCCTCGTTTTCAGTGATGCACAGCATAAGGTGTGGACGTTTGAGCAACCCTTCATCACAACAACCAACATTAAGACAAGGTAAGGAGCGCCAGAATATGTTCTATATGCATTTTAAAATTTTTGTTGTATTGTACACCCGATGTCCATGTAACTTTTGGAGATGTGACGCATTGAACGTCTTATACACGCCTATAGGATGAGTGTCTTTAAATGCGAGACATCAATTGTCATGTATTCGCCCATAGCCGCGACCCCCGAGTGTTGTGACATGGTCCGAAATATTGTCGGTGGCATGCCCACTTACATAATCATGCAGGTATGGCAAATTTTGAAGGACGAGAGGTACACGTCATGACTTCATGAACTTGATTCATTTCCTATCCTCCCTTCGCCCTTTAAATTGGTGTTTGCCGTAAAAGAGCAATGCAATAGACCACACAATTTTCTTAAATGGTTGGCGTCGAGCAGTGCCTTCCGCGCAAATTTTGAACATTTCACCAAGAGAAGGAGACTTGCCGATGCTTAAAGATTCTTCTTCAGGCGGGGAAACTGCGATAATTTTGCCTCTACCTTTTCAGCGGGGAAATCAGCCGATTGTTGAAGCAGCTTTGCTTGACATTGAACCTTTCTTCCGTGAGATTGTACTATTTCACAAGCCCAGTAAGACCCTATTATGTGCAGATGCTATTTGGCGGGTGGTTTCTCCGACTTTCTCGCCCAACATAGTAGCAGCCACTGGATGGAAGTTGTTCGGAGTAAGCGGTGTGTCCCGGTTTCCATATTGGTTTTATTTTCCGCGACGAAAGCGGGCGCAGGTGCAACAATTTGTGGATCAAGTGCAGGCATGGGGCGAAATTGAGCGCTGTCTGCCCGGTCACTTGGATGCCATTCCTGCGGCGGCCGTCGGTGAGGAGCAGACAGCTGAAGAGGTCAAGCGCATTTTCTTACAATCATTTGACTTTATTTTAAGGTGAATGAATGGAGATGCACCAGAATATGAGAACCCTGTGCGATTTTTAAAAAAATAATTGAAAGAGAAAAAAATGATTTTTGGAGTTGATGGTCGATTCCAAAGTTGCAAGAAGGCGTTTCGTCAGGCATACTTTTTAAAGGTAAAAGCCTAAAATCGATTTGTGCATGCAGAAAATACTACACCGGATCATGGAATAAAGGGAGGAGGCAACGAGCGACGCCAGCACTTGTCGCTCATCGCTTAAGCGTAGTTCTTCAGGTTATGGGCAAATGCCATAGAAACGTGATACTTATTCTTGTAGACATCAAGAAACCCTTTTCCAATATTTCTTTTATCAGCTTCTACAAAATCTCCGAGATCAAGGATACCCCGCTGTCTGTGCATTTTCAGTCGAAGCAACACGGAACCGTCATCTTCCCATTCCGGAAAAACCTACCCGGAGGATGGAAAGGCACAGGAATGCTCGGCGGACAACCTTCACGTACGTCCCGCGATTTAATTTGCTGGTCAATTAAGGAACGACGACGCCGCATGGCGTGGGTCTAATTTATGAATTTCAATGCACTTAAAGCAACAGAATGACCATTGATTTGCACGCTCACACATATCAGATGATAGGGTGAAAACAGCGTCGGAAACCCCGAAGGGGTATATTTATTATGCCTTGTGACGGAAGGAGCAAGACAGAAAAAAGGGAACAAGAAGAGGACGATGAAGTGGAGATCATTGAGGTCCTTACAGTACGCTCAAAACGGGTGAAGTCGAGCACGCTCTACGGCTACGGCTTTGGCAGCAGCACCCTCAACAGTCTCCATCCTACCAAGACTCTGCCCTCCTTGCCTCCCCTACCTCCAGTGCCAGCATGGGGGAGACTCATAGACGAGCAGAGCACAGCAAAGGTGGCATTGCAGCGCTTTCTGGGCTTTTCGCCACCTCTGTTACGACATGCATACACAGCGTGCTATCGAGGGGTATTCAATGACCGCTTTAATGCCGTGCCGGGGATGGGTATCGCGTCAATTTTTGGACGCTATGGCTCCGGCGTCCGTAGCATTTTGAATGTTTCAGGTTGTTCAACTTTTTCTAGTCGAAGTGTTGAACATGCCGAAGGCCTTGTTAGAGATCAAGGTAGGAGCGACGGGCAGGCAATCTTAAACCCCGAGGTGATCCAGGACGTGGAGGGAGAGGAGGACGACGATGTCTCCTCTCTGCCGAATGGGAATGCTCAAGGCGCCAAATTTTGGAATAAATCTCACCGAAATTTCAATTTTATTTTGAACTGGGCTTTGGAATGTTCTGAGGTATTGAAAAGCTGTCGGCAAGACGTGCAGGACTTGCAAAAATTGCGTGTCGGCCTCTCTCCCGAAGCGGCGACTTTGCTCTGGCAATGCTTTCACAGCCCAAGGGCCATTTGCCGGGTCCACGTGCAACGCGAAGGAAAGAAAACGATTGTGAAGGGAAAGAGTAGCGACCGGAACGACAACGGCGCTCTCCAAGAGCTTGTGAAGCAGCAGGTTGTGAGAGACGTAACGGGGGACCAAGGCGCCTTGTTGATGCACCTCTACGACGTTTTCGCCGCCTTGAGAGCCGATGAACTGGCGCGAATGACTCTGTGCTTGTTCGGTTCCGCGGCTGCTGCCACGTCTGCCGTGTCCTCGAGCCTCCCTTGCTCTTGGAGGGGCCGTCGAAACGCGATTCGGGAGGCCTCCTTGAAGAGCTTGAGCACGTTCCTGGAAAGGTGTCAGAAAGAAGGAAGCCCGGAGAGAGTGCGGCGAAAGCTCGGGCACGACTTGGTCAAGTGGCTGGCGAAGGAGACGCAGGCGCCGCTGCAGGTGAAAGGAGAGCAGCAGCAGCAGCAGTCCTTCCGACTGGTTTGTCTCGCCCCCCGCCTTGCTAAGTTGCTGCAGCGGCTATTCGCCCTCTTTTTCATGACGAATGGGTACGACGCAGAGGACGCCGTGGTTCTCTGGTGGAACGACTTGGAGACATTACGATTCGCCAGCAGAGGTGACGTGGACGGCGCGGGTCAGGGCAGGCGTGGGGAAGGACTGCTGCCTTTCGCTTCCCGAGGACCCTCCACGTCCACCAAGTCGAGCGCAGACGACGAGAACCAAGAGGCGGAGGTGACCATCCAAAAGGCTGAGCGTCCACCTCGCTCGGAGCTGCCTGTGGCTTGGCCGGGGCTGGGCAGCCCCGAGATCCCGTGCGCCTACAGACAATTTGCGGACACGACCCTTTCCCTGTCGGATGCCTTCGAAGCGGCTGTGGCCTCTGGGGACTCGGCGACTGCCTACGCCTGCTTGCACACGGTGTCCGACCTCTTCCTTCCCCGGCCGATGCTCCCGGCCCACGCATCCGGGTCGGTCGTCTCGGACCCAGCTTGCACGTCGCTGGCGGCGCTGGAAGTCACCCAGGTCAAAACCGGAACGCACCGGTTCCAGCTGGATGTGCCCGCGGAGTACCGAGGGCTGGAGGAGCTGCCAGGTATCCTCTTTAAGGTGTTGGCCCGGGTCATTGGCCGGGGGATCGGGCTCCTGGAGCGCGACCGGAAGCACGCCCAGGCGGTCCACTACCTGAAGATCATCTTGGATGGGAGCGAGCCATTGCCATGGTCCCTCCGCGGCCATTTTCATTCACGGCTGGTCCTGGACCTGGTGCACTGCAATCGGCCGGGGGAGGCCTTGGCAGCCTGCGAACACGCCCTCGCCGACCCTCGCGTGGACGGAGAAGATCGTCTCTTCCTCCAGGCCAAGTGCCTGTCCTTGGCCGTAGCCCCCAGGCGCTGGAAGAAGCCCACCTTTCCTGCATTACAAACGGCGCCTGTGCTCGAGTTGAAGATGGCTGAAGTGCAGGGGTGGCGGCAGAAGGGGAAGAGTCTGGAGGACAGCGTGCTTGCGTGCTTGCTGCAGAGGGAAGGCGATGGGATGGCTGGGCGGGAGGGGTGTTTCCCGGGCGTACGCGAGGAAGACCCCCAGCAGGCCGGGCATTGGCGGGGGGCGCACTGGGAGAACGGGCTCATGCTTAGCCTCTTTGGAATCCTGTGCTGGGACGTGCTGTGGTCGGCGCAACCGGCCCACTCGGAGAAGGAGAGCATCCTCGCGACGTCCTCCCAGGGTGCCAACGGCGGCAGACCTGACTGTCGCACAAGGAGCAGTCGTGGTACACGCAGCACCCAAAGCTGTCGGTACCAACATGCCCCTTGTGACTTGCAGCATAATCGAGGCTTCCTGAAGTCATGTCCTGGGAGAGTTAGCGCCTTGGAGCAGGTGCTAGCCCGTATTCAACGGGGGGAATCGGGGGCCCTGCTGGCGGAGAACCACGCCCGCTATCACGGCACTCTCTGTCTGGGGATCGATTGGACGACGTTCTCCTTACCTGTGCTACAGACGGTGGCGGAGGCCCTCGGGTCATCGGCATTGATGTTGCTCTGCGAGACCTTGATAAGAGATTACTCCTTGCTCAGCCACGGCTTTCCGGATTTATTGCTCTGGCGGGATGCAGGTCCGCACGGAGGAATGCCAGCCATGGTCAGGCTCGTGGAAGTGAAAGGCCCTGGGGACAGCCTGAGTTGGGCTCAGAAGTACTGGATCGACAAGCTGCTAGGGGTGGGGGTTAGGGTGGAAGTGGCCAGGGTAGTGGAGGGTAATGAGAGGGGTCTTCGACCGGGAGCACAAAGAAGGAAAGCGTAGGGGGAAAGGAAGGCAGGGAATGCATGAAAAGACGCGTGCACTTTGTACATTAGACGGAGGTATGTTCGGCGCTACCTTTGTGAAAAGCTGTAGATCGTACATAAAGCAAATTGTTATTTACAGTCGTCTCATTGCTTCTTCTCTCCTTTTTCCCTGTTGCTCTTGCTTTTAAGTAACCAACCGCCCCTCGCTTTCCCTCTAAAACATTGACATTTCCTAATTTCGTGGGTGCCATTTGAATGCGAAGCTCAAGGAGCAGTCGTAGCGATTTATGTGACAAGAAGCGTTCAACACTTTCAGCCGGAAGGAGAAGGAGGATCTCGCTTGCTTCTTCCTGTGTCTATAATGAAACTTTGTTAGAGTCCGCTTACGCTTGTTCATAGCGTATGGATGATAAACGAGTGATAATTGAACAAGCGAGACGGGTTGCAGGCGAGGGGAGGGAGGAGGTTGGAGCTGCCAACTAGAATATATATCAGACGTTGTCTCATCTATTGTATCTCCTCCCACAAGCATGTTGTACTTCAGATGGCCGAGGTTGATAACACTGTTGCTTCTCACATCATGGCTCGTTTGGTGTGAAGGGTAAGTGCTTTCGTAATGTATTGGCCATTTCTGTCCCGATTACACCAGCATACAACATCCCATGTCACAGCTTTTGCCATCGATTGATTTTCTCAACGGGAACGCGGCAATGTTGCGGCGATCGAGCAATACCTGCAAGATACTTTTCGATTATTGCTTCCGAGCAGCACATTCTAACACCTGGTGCTGCCTGTCGCGTCCGTCGAGAATCAGGCTCGAACGTCCCGACGACAAGCGCGCCGCCTGCCACCGATTTCCCTCCCTCTTCTCCCGTAGAACTTCATTTATTGGAGGGTGACGTCGTCGAGTACCGTATTACGGAGGAGCAGCGTCGGAAAGGCCAACTTCCAGCGCTAGACACGCGGACGTTGGGGATAGGCGTGGTCAATCAGTTCATGCGTATCCATCCCTTGTGCCGTCGAAGCCCTGGCTCTCCCGAACTCTTTTTCGACGAAGAGCAGGACGCACTTGAAGAGAATGTAAATGACATCGTGGTGCGTGTCATCAATCAAGTGTGGTACCAGCAACGGTGCATCGAGGACAGGAAAATTAATCCGCACGGGGAGGAAGCGGAAGACATGTACATTTTGGAGGAGGGTTTGAGTCCGGGATGCGGCCCAGCCGAGCGATTTTGAAGATACAATGAGATGAAGACTGTGCATAAAGTGTGTGAGACACTTTCTAGCGACAGAAATAGGCGATGTAAAAGGAAAACAGGAGATTGGGCAGATCCCGCGCCGGGTCAGACGGACGGCCTCCTAGGGCGCCCAGCACTGTGAAGTACTGTGTTTACATTGGTGTCCTGTGCAATACAGTTTTTCGAGCCCAAGCCTGCTCCTCCCATTCATCAGCCTCGTTCAGTCTCTATCTTCCTCCTCGGAGGAGGACTCCTCAACAAAGGAGAAGCGGTTAGCTTGGCACGTGACGCGTTCTACATCCGAGTCCTCACTGCCGCTGCTTCCCCTCTCTCCGTCTCTGCTTACGCTCGAAGTACTCACATCGGAAGAGTGCTCGGAAGTCGCAGCTTCCGCATGAGAATCCCCGTTCGCGTGTTGCTCTTCCTCCCCCACGTCGGGCCCCCCCCTCCTCTCTCTCCTGGGCCCGTCTCCCGCCCCTCTCTCGTCGGCCCCGCTCTCTGCCCCTCCCTCCTCCTTCCCCACCTCCTCCCACCCCTCCCCCTCCTCCATCTCCTCCTCCATCTCTTTCTCCTCCTCCAACCCCTCCAAGTCCCCAAACTCCGCCTGTAGAGTCTCCACCATCTTCCGATGCGCGCGGCTTTGCTTGTGGTTGTTCAGCTGCTTCTCCGACTTGAAGGTCTTCGCACACACCACACACTCGTACACCACGTCCTTCCTCCCCCCTTTCTTTTTGCCTTTCCTCGGTTTCCACCGCCGGCTCTCGCGCCCTCCCCCAGCCCCTGCCTGCTCCTCCTCGCTCTCCCCGCTACTCTCCTCGTCGGCGAGCCGCACGGAAGCACACCTGCCCTCTTCCCCCTCCTCCACCCGCCGCGCTTCTTCCTCCTCCCATAGCCGCGTCTGTTCCTGCAGCCATCTCTCCCTCTCCCGACGAAATTTCTCTGCCTTCACCTTCGCCTCCTCCGCCTCCGCCTGTATCCGCGCCGCTTCCTCCCTCTTCCCCTGCACCTGCCGCTGCATGACGCGCTTGTCCCTCCTCTTCACAAACTCCACCAACGCCCGCACCGCCTCCTGGTACTCCTTCCGGCCGGCCTCCCGGCTTTTTCTGTTCTCCTTTTCCATCGCCCGCCGCACTTGCCGCGATGGCGCGTCCTGCTCCCGGTATTCGTCTTCCCACCCGAAGGAGAGGCGAGAGACGAAGTCGCACCAGTACCCGTAAAACGCCGCCACGTCCGCCCACGCCGTCTCGGGGCCCCCAAATCCCGGGGAGGGGGGAGACTGGGCCGTCGCCACGGTACCCTCCCTCTCCCTCGCATCGACTCGCTCAAAGACACGCCGGTACACCGCGTAGAACCCCTCGTCCCTGTCCCCATACCCGTTGAAGGCAGAGGCGCTAAAGAAAGGCCAGACGTTCACCACGTAGCGGCTGCCTCGCTTCTTTTCCCCCTTTCCTGACCTTGGCCGTCCACCTCGAGGCTCGTCCTCCTCTTCCTCCTCCTCCCCACGCAGGATTTCGTCCCGGTGCGAGTCGTACCACGAGCGCTCACGTGCGTCGCTCAGCACGGCATGCGCTTCTTGAATACGCTGGAAAACCGCAGTTGCTGCCTCATTGCCGACGTTTTTATCCGGGTGGTGCTTCAGGGCAAGCTACAGCCAGGAAGTTGCCAAGATGGAAAGCAAGCGTGAGAGGAATTGGATTGATCCCCCATAACGTGAATGGACCTCTTAACATCTGAGCCACTCCCTCAACAAATAAGGTAACAGAGGAGACATAATCGCAACACGCACCTTTCTATATGCGACTTTGACGTCCGTCTCTGAGGCCGTCCTGTTCGGGTTGGAGCGTTCCAAGGTAGTGCAGTACGTGAGAGAGCTTAGTGATGCCGGCATCTCACAAAGACTTGGCCTGGAACACACATCGTAAAGGAGCATTATCTCTTCATGCTTGTGCAGAAAGTAATACCCAAAAATTACTTTATGTCACGCTTGTCAGGAAACCAAATAGGAGTACCATAGGAACACCGGATACCCTCCCACACATATACCTTTCCAATCCCAGCACGGAGTAGTAGCATTCCTTCCCATTCGCGGCCATGCTACTGGGAATGCTTCTTTTCTGGAGCTGTATTTGTATGTCCTGTAGATTATTAGCGTGATTTCTGTTTTTGTGACGGCTACACTAATCCACCGAGTTGGCAAGCCCAGCGCCTTCGCAGACCAGGACCCAAACGAGTGAAGCCGGGAGGTTACAGTCATCCTCGACCTACGGCAACGACCCTTCATAAATTATATCCTGTCGAATGACTTCATACATTTTTTCACTGAGGCGTATGCTGCTGCTAGAACTAGCCCTTTTTCTCTTCAAAAGGTCTTGTGTACGAAGGTATATTGATGGCTCTGTGCGCTGGTACCGTGGAATACGGCCCATGCAGGTCGAGTCTGATCAGGGTGACTGGGGGCACAGGGTTAAAGAAACCCTTTCTCGTCGTCAAGAGCATGTAAGGAACGGCCCTAATGCTCAAGGGGGAGAATTTGTACGCGTACCATGCGATTGGTATGAATGTTTATCGAAGCGAAATGCACAACTGTGGCATAAATGTAATTCTTTCAAATACCACAACATTTAAGAACATATCATAGAACACTTCGAATTCATTCGCATCAAGAACTGGTCACTCCAAACTAATCTCGAAAGCGTGATTCTCGACCGCTACTTGCATCGCTGCGGACTCCACTGCTTCGTAATGTAGCACTGGTCGACGCGGCAGGTGACGGAGTGAAGGCTGGAGATGATGTCATTTGCCTCATTCCCTCCTTGGGCGCGGTAAATGCAGTTTTCTCCATGATGATGCGTTTCCTCTCGTCACGGTCGCTTCGAAACCGTGACAGGTTGAATCCCTCGTCCACCACACTCGACGCCGGCTGTGGCGCTACGACCCGCAAGGCAGCTGCGCGCGCTCTCGCCATATCCTTTTCAGCCACCGCGGGCGACTGACGGGCCTCACTGACCTCTCTGAAACGCGACACTATTGGACTGCCGCGGCGGCCTTCCATACCAGAAACCACGCCCTGGATGGTGCTCCGGCCCCGCTCGTTCTCTTGACGGAAGCGCGCGAAGGCCTCCGTCGCGTCTTGGCCTCGGTGGCTCCGTCTGGGCATGGAGGGACGGCTGGGGAGGGCGGACGTGCTCGTGGAGGAGGACGACGCAGCCAGGGAGGGTTGCGCCTCCGAGTCGGGCATTCTTTTCCCGCCTCTCCCATCTCCGTCCTCCCCAGTCTCCTTCCGCAAGGTCCCTCCCTCTATGCCCTGCCGTCGCTCTTCCCCCGGGGGGTGGGCCGCCAAATGTGCCAGCACTGCCTTGGCTGCCCGCTCGCCACTCTCGAATGCCCCATTCAAGGTGGCCGTGTTCCTGTAGTCCCCCGCTACGAAGAGCCCCTCCCCGCCCTCCCCGGCCTGCGCCCAGTGGACGGCGGCAGGGAGGACGAAGCTCGGGCCCGTGGGGGGCACCTGTCGAGGCTGGGCGTAGGGGATGCGGTAGATGCGCAAGAGCTCCCATTGCCCCAGCACTGCCTCCCGTCCGAACCAGTCCCCAAGCTGCTCCCTGACCGCCTTGTCCAGGACGGCATCGTTGACCGCGGGCGTTCCGACGACGGTGACACTGACCAGGGTCTGGCCGGGGGGGGCGTAGGTGGGGGCTATATTACTGAGAAAAACCACGTTGTTCACGGGATAACGCGACGCGGGCCGGGGGTACGAGGGAGAAGGAAAAGGGGAGGCCGTGCCCGCTTTCTTGGCGCCTCTCGCCGACGTCCTGCCCGTTCGGATGCCTGCAGTCTTGGCTGCTCCAGCCGTGCCGCCCCCCGTGCCCCCGCTTGTTGTGCCCGGCCTCCCTCCCAACGCGGCGCTTTCCCCGTTCAGGACCAAGAGCGGTTCTCGGATGGGAGCCGGGCCTGGGACGGCGTAGTAGAGACAGGTAGACCCTCTCCCTCCCAGCGGCTTGGGCCGCTCCCGTACCAGCTCCTTCTTCAAGAGCTTGCGGGCTGTCCCTTCCTCCGTGGCGACGATCAAGGCCTCCGCACCCAGGACCCGGCCGTCCGAGAGCTCCACAAAGCCTCTCCCCACGCGCACGGCCGCCACGCCCAGCTGCAGGCTCCCCTTGGGCAGGGTTGCGGCTAGTTGCTCCGGCACGGCCCGAATGCCGCGAGCGGGGAGGGAAATGCCTCCTTCGGCGAACATTCGGAAGACGAAGTCGAACATGCGGGAGGACTGCTCTGCCAAGGGGGCCAGGTAGATGCCTTGGTAGAAGGGCGTGAAGAAGCGCTCGATGATCGCGGGGCTCAGGCCTTTGGTTTTGCTCAGGTGGGTCAGCGTGTCTGTTTCGGCACTGTCGAAGATGGCTCGCAGCGGTGTGAGCGTGGCCTGGACCCGAAGGAGCCCCACCTTTACTTTATCACCCAAGGAACCCACTGGAGCCAGCAAGCCTTTGATCAAGTCCTGCGGGCGCCGGAAAGGGTCTGCTACGGTGTGAAAGCCTCCGTCAGCGCGTACCAGCGCGCCCGGCCAGAAAGACTGAAGGTCGAGTGCCTGGTAGTCTAGCTGCCGTTTAACTGCGGGATAGGCCTCTATGAAGACTTGGAACCCCCGGTCCAGGAGAAAGCCTTTGTACTCATCCGTTTGCACCCGTCCACCCACTTGATTGGCCGCTTCTACAACCACCACATCTTTACCTTCCGCCGCCAAAGTCTTGGCCGCCACCAACCCGGCGACCCCGGCGCCGATCACAACCACTTCGTGAGTCTCGGTGATGTTGAGTCCCCGTTTGCTGGACTTGGAGGGTCCAAAAAGACTGTCTAAAAAGGTTGTGATAAGGTTTGCATGTAGTCCAGTCGATCCAGAGAACCGAGAGGCGCCGTCAGGCATCGTCATGGGAGGCGGCGTCGTTCGAGGCGTTACTACGGAGGATCTTTGTCCACTGAATCTGGGTAAGAAGGCCAAATTCCTGTAAAGGTATGATCATGCGCATCAGGAAAAACGCGATCCACTTTGCGTCGCGACTATTCGTGCAACTAAGCCTCTTCGCACGCTTTGTCCTTTGCTCGCTTCCGACTTCCCCTACCTGCTTGCGGTACCGCTCCATCTATGTGACGCTGGCTTGGCTTCAACGCTTGAGGCAAAAACAACGACCAAACAGACGTAGATGATAGCCGCCGCTAGCTCTGCACTGCCCCATCTGGCGCATCGCAAAAGCATGTCTGTGGTAATGAGAACAGGTGGTTAAGGGGTAGGGTTTGGACTGCAATGCATTTTTCGAACGCGCCTCGCTCTTGTCGCTGAACAGTGAGGGGGCACACAGGGACGCCCGGTCAACCCAAAGGTCTGAGGTTGCGGGCCACTAAGCAGCATGGCATGGGAGTTATCGCGCTCACACTTCGCCCTCATCCACGAAACTCGTGTCCTGTCCCTTCATCAGGGCCATACGCTGCCGCCGCGGGTGTGTTATGGTTTTCGATGTGCCTTGAGGATATTGAGCAAAACCTCCTGCCCCCTCGTGCTTTTTTTGTTCCTGCTCCAGCTTCAGAGACGAGCTTCCATGCACCACGAGTGGGACGAGCAAGGCCTCTTGCCAAGTGACGTTGTCGCACCACTTGCCTACGATGTGCACCTGGCGCTCGCGGGACCTCCCGATTTGGCCACAAAGGGAATGGTCGATGTCACTATCGTGGTAAAGCGGCCCACGGCAGTCGTCCGGCTGCATTCAGTCGGATTGAAATTAAACTCAGCAAGCGTAGGGTTTCCAGATGGTACATTTACCGCAACGGAAATATATTCTACCTCTCCGCAAATAGTCGCCATCGACATAAAATTACCCTTGTCGATTGGTCAGTACATCGTACGTCTCTCCTTTTCAGGAAGAATAGGGACAATAGGCCATCCATTACGCATGCATGTGTTTTCATTTTTTCGGGCATTTTTCACAGTTTAATGAATGTAAGGGACGTACATCTACCTTTCGGAGAGTCGAAGCTAGCCGTAGGGGAAGAATATGCCCTGTATTCACTGCCAAAACTGGATATCATCTGTTTGCCGCAGGTGCACGGCTTGGGAATGGAGGGCTGGGGGGCGATTACCATCTTAAAAGACTACCTCCTCGTCTCTCCCACCACTAGCTTCGTCAGAAAAGGACGGGTCGCCCGTCTTCTTGGCCATGAGATAGTGCATCAATGGCTGGGAAACCTGGTGACTCCCGGGTCGATGGGAGAGTTATGGCTGAAGGAGTCAGCGGCACGCTTTTTTGAATTCATAGCTCTGGAGGCCTTGAATCCTTTGAATTGGCACGTATGAGGCAATTTCATAAATGACGTTATGCTCGCCGCCATGCTTGCAGATGCAAACTCTGATTCTCACCCACTCCGAGAAAAGCACCATGGGGACCTCAGAGCCGTCGTCAAGTCGTTCGACGTCATCGCCTTTGGTAAAGGGGCAGCATTATTGAGAATGCTGGCGCCACATGTGCGTATGTCTACATTTCTGAGGGGAATTCAGCGCTTTGTTCTTCGATACCAGTACGGGTGCATGACCGAGGCAGATCTGTGGGGTGCCATTGACGATGAGGTATCAGCGATCCCAGAGGCAGATGGCCTTCTGAGAGCGCACGGAGTACAAGAAGACCCCCTAAGCGGGAGTAATTATGCATAAGTGGATGAGAGAGATGATAGCAAACGTCAATGGCGCTTGAAAGTTCGGGACCACGACTTATCAAGCCAGAAGGGCACCCCTTTCGAGCTGGCCGAAGACACGCCTACGCGAAGGACAGATAGAGTGCACGTACACGATCTCATGAGGCCATGGACCCGTCGTGTTGGCTTCCCAGCCTTGCATGTGCGGGCAGACTATGTCAGCGAAAACGATTCTTACAGCAGCCTCCATATGCATTTTTCTCAGAGACCTTTCAGCAGGTCGCCGCGTAATATGTGCGATTGGAGACACGATGAGGAGTCACTCCAGATCCCCTTCGCCTTCGCGTCGGTCGAAGCCTTATTGGTGGATCAAAAGAAAGGTGTGGGATGCTTACAGACAGCAAGGTTTTGAGTATCTTTGTTGGAGAGGGCAAGTGTCAGGAGGTTTTCGTGGCCGGGAATGTGGAAAGTTTTAGTTCGATGGAGGCCTGTTGCAGGACTTCCTTTTCGCATCACTCTGATCCCATTGCCAGGAGAGGTATGACAAGCGTGTCGCGATTAGCACTGTGGGCAGTGGTGAACGTTCAGCACGCGGGTTTTCATACCACAATCTACGACAATAAGGAGGCTTGGAACCTGGTGCTTGTTGCGATAGAAGCAAATCAACTTCAGGAATTAGAGCGAATGGGTATAGTGTGCGATCTCCTCTTACAAAGACAAACACTACTGTGTAAGGAGAAGGGGTCCATTGAGCAAGGAGAAGTGAAAATGTTGCTGACAAGATTGACCGATGTAGTGCAAAGGTTTGAAATTTGGAAGGGGGAAAGTCCAGCGTACTGGAATGGCCGATTATTTTTACATGAAATGGAGTATTCTACAATATTTGATGAGGCTGGAGGTTTGTGCGAGATGAGGGATGTCTAGAGGGAAAAGACAGTTTGGCCCGAGCAACATTTGGAGCGAAGGGGACCTGTAGTTACGGGACGTGGAATGGAAAAGGACCGGGACGGCGTACTACTACAATCAAGGAGGGGATTGCCGACAAAGGTCTAAAAAAAGGTCAGGAGCCAAGGCAACGTGACGGATGTTTTGCCGGATGAGGGTGCAGACGGTCAACCTCCAAGGGGGGATCGAAAGAGGACGCTGCAGCTTAGATTGAGTTTTTTGCTCTCGCGTATCGATGAGGACCGCCGTTGGGCGGAAAGTAAGACAAATGATAATCCACCTCTTGTCGAATATGTGACTAGATTTTGCTCTTTGACGAGAAGAGTCCAAAAGCTTGAATTAGATTTGTGTACTGCATTGCACAACAATTTCATCGAAACGACAAGACAAAATCGTCACACCTAGAGGCATCTAGAGGGTGGTAGGAGGCAATGCGCAAGGCTTCACTAAAATGCCTTAACAAATGCAGACTTTGTACACGAGCATATCTATAAATAATGACTGAGGCAATAACGGAGACTTTTTTTCCGAATGAAAGAAGAAGGACAGGTTAAAATACCAACCTAGAAAAGCCTTTTCAGGAAGGCAACACTATCTAACTTTTAACAGTAACTATACTGCGAGATATGCTCTTACATAGTGATATCCAATTTTTTCTTTGAAAAGGATGAGTCGTGTGGTGATGTGTACAAGGTACATGGTAAGGTCCGAGGACTTCATTAACAATGATGTACAAAGTGATTTTCCCCACGAAATGCACTTTGTATGACAGAGAATTGCTCATAGACCTTTTGAGTATCTTAGTTTCTTAATAGAGGCAAATTCTGGAGCTCTACTTCTCATCGAAAAGGTAACTGGGTCCTTGCTCGTTTTTTAAGCCATGGGTGGTGACAGGATACCATCCGTAATCAGTTCATCCTTAGTGGGACGCTCTCGCAATGACTTAGCCACGGCGTCCTTTTTCAGACACTTTTCTAGGTTATGAGCCGCAGGAAGTAAGGACGGGGAAATATTGCTTCCAGGGGAATGCACGCCCTTGTCATGGAGGGATTCGGCATCCGGCCGTGAGGCAAGTTGGAGCGCTATCGCATCTTTGACCATGGCCTTTTGCAAAGTCCTGGCTTTGCCTTGCAGAGCAGGTGCAATGCTATTGGGACTTAAAAGTCCACGTTCTTGCATATCGGCCTCAGTCGGGCGGTTCGTAAGAAAAGTCGGTTCGAGAGACATGTTGAGGTGTGGTATCACTTCCTGATTTGGCATTGTAAGAAGAATGCGAATAAATATTATGCGAGGTGATAAAGTCGCCGCCGCGAGATCGCTTCGGCAGAAAATTAACATTTTATGCACATCAAAAAGCGTGCGATGAAAGTGTTTCACGTAGTGGACAGGGACGTTGATTTTAGAGACTCATATTTCTGACGTCCCTCTTGTGCCAGTTTGAATTTCCGTTAACTTCTCTTGCTCGGTGGATATCGTGGCCCGTCGCGTAGCATCTAATACAATCTCGAATGTGGCAAAACAAGACCCGCAAAGACTGTGGACCAAATCAGACTCATTGTTTGTAGCGGTTAATGGCGGGCTTTAACAATACTCACCCGTGCATAAAAGCAGGAGGGGTAGATATGTTACAATTAAGATTTGATTGACGGATATATTTTGGAAACGTTGCATGCGACTGCAAGCAAAATGTTAGATTGCCATTTCAATATCTATATGCTTTTTACATATTTTATCTTTGTAAAAACTTTTGCTTCAAAACAGTATCGCATGGTTATTTTTTCACAAGTCTATTCGAAGCGCACGCGTCGAACAGGCTCTTTGGCACATGTATCACCCGAATTTATTTCGCGAATTTTGTCTGCCCCGTGTGCAAAATTAAAATCGGCAAGACTTAAGACACCGCGTGCATCATGGACAGTTTCACTCTTTTGCCGACCGCTACCGGTCTCAGGGGTGGAGGTAGTTTCAACAGGAGTGATAATTGCAGCACGGCTCAACTTTACGGCTGATGGAGAAGGGTTGACCTCCACCACACGGAGAGATCGCAATAAAATATTCATCTTCTTCGCATCCGGTGCCCCAGTACCACTGTTTGTACAGCCCGACAGTTTTGAGCGGCCGCTCTTCTGACCGCTTCGAAAATGCGCACTTCCCGTGCCTCGCTTTGAAGTTTTACGTTTCGACATTGCCTTCGTGGTGGGGACTGGGCTGACATCTGTAAATTCATTTCGATCGACCAGATTTTGTTGTATTCCGTAGCTCTCTGGTTCCCAAGACCCATGCCCCATGACCGAGAGTGAAGAAGATGAGGACGACTCTAGTATATCGCTTTCTGAACGTCTTTCCAGAGGCAAGGGTGCTTCCGAGTCGCTGTCTGGCACGCTATCCTCGTCTTGCTCCTCATCCGAGTCATCCCCTTGGGTATTTATCTCGAATTGAGGCCCTCCTAATCTTCCTGTCGCCAAGGTCTCCATGGCTTCTTCCACCGTGTCTTGCATGACAAGCCGTTCAACATGCACCGATGCCTGCGCTCCCATCCTGTAGGCCCTTGATACCACTTGGTTCTGCAAATTTTCGTCCCAAATTTGGTCCATGAGGAAAACATGTGTCGCCAAACTCAGGTCCAGGCCATGGCTTCCCTCTTTTCCAATCAGAAGAACCTGTAAACCTTCGTCGCCATGACTCGCAAAAGTGGCCTTGAATCTCGAGAGATCAGCAAGCCTCGTTTTATCGTAGAATTTCCCCACGCGGAAACCGTGGTTCTCCAGCGCCACTTTCAGTCCATTTAGATACACTCGAAATTGGCTGAAGACGACAGCCTTCAAGGGGAGACTGTGGTCAGGCGACGAAGGATTGCTTGACTGGTTCTCGAGATAGGCGCGCAAATGAGTTATCATATGCCAAGCTTTGCTAACTACTTGCCATGAGCCGTCGTCAGCATTGCCGTCCATCTTTTCAGAGAAGTGTTCCTCATTGACATCAGTGTGGTGGCTCACCCGGCCAACCGTACTGTTAGGAGGGGGCTCCATCTTCTCTAAAGTCAGAGGCCCGCGACCAGCACCCAATGTACCATGTCCAATTAGTCCCCGACTCTCCTTTCCTCCGACCTGATTTTCGCCTCGTTCATCTGCTTTCTTGCCAGTGTCAAGGAACCTGGACGTCACGTGGTAATTAATTTGCGAAGGTCCTGGATCGAAGTGATAAGGCACAGATGATGGCGACTGCACAGACACAGTAGAGGAAGTCGTGTCAACATTGACAATATTACCAGAACCCTTGTGATTTGCAACGTCCTCGTCCAGAGGTTTATCCACCCGGTCCGGCAGCACCACTAAATCTTCCTCGTGCCAGTGCACTGACAGGCCTGGCTGCAGCAATTGAAAGGCATCCACCGAAAATGTGCATCCGCAGGCCGGACACAAATTGTTTTTCCCTTTCATACACTGGCAACAAAGCAAATGCAAACACGGGGTCACCATGAGGATGATCAAAAAAGTCCCGCACGCATCGCAGGGAGTGTTCACGTACGCCCTGAGGCGGTTCAAAAAAGCGGCCACCCGCGCCACACCGACCGAGACTGCCTCCTCATCCTCCTCTTCCTCCACGGCCGTCCGCTCCCTTCCTCGGCGGCGAGCCTCCTGAAACTCTAAGAACAACCGCCGCGCCAACTGAAGGGTCATGACGATGGATTGCTGCTCGATAGACACGACCTGAGCACCACCTCCACAACAAGCCAGGCGCAAGTTACCGAGCAGGGTGTTCGCCGACACCCGATTGATCGGGTTCAACATGCTGTCCGGATGGAGCGCCCCTGGTGCGTGGGTGCCCCCTACCATGTCAGTCGTGACCAGGTTTGCGTGGACCAACGACACCAGAGTGTTGTAGGTGGTGGCTTCCAAACGCGACATGCGCAAGCGTGTCACTCCCCAGTGTGGAGCCGGGATCTCAGGGATGCTTTCTTTTGTATGCCGCACCATAATTCGTCGCAAGAGTTCGACCAAGCGGTTCCGACGCAATTCGGAAGTCGCTGCACCTGCCCCTCGTCCACTTATGAGCTTGTACCAGTACTCGTTGTGCGAGGAGCCGTACGGTGCTTGGCGCAGGAAAGAGAGGAGGGCGTGCAGGGAGGCCAGATCCGCGGCATCGTGCCGATGGGGCGTTCCTGTCATCACCCACCGGCGTTCTGCTTCCAAGCGCTTCGACATGAGGCCCTCGTTGGTGATGGCCACTGAGCCTAGGGAGTGCCCTTCGTCCACAAGCACTCGCAGCCAGCGCACGCCTAGAAGGGGACTGAGCCGTCGATTGTCAAGATCCCCTTCCTCTGCCTCTGTCCCCTCCAGGTCACCCGCGTACCGTGGAGGTATGCTATCAATCATGTGCGTCGGCCCGCCACTGATCCACTCCTGCCTGAGCCGCTCCCTCGTCACGACCACGACCTTGTACAAAGCCAAGGGCTCCGGTGGGGGCAAGGCCCGCCAGCCCCCGGTTCCCATCCCCGTGGCATGGTCATAGAAGACTTGGCCCTCCCCCAACGCCCACCCTTCTGCGTGCCTCTCGATCTGTTCCCTCCAGTGCCCCATCAGAGGGCCCGGGCAGATGATCAAGGTCGCTCCTGACGGGCGCAAAAGTCGCGGATCCAGGTCTCGACGGCGGTGAGTGGAGCGACACCGACGGCCCTCTCGTTCCATCCCACCTGTATCGCATACTATGTCAGCAGTCCGTCGCCGGTGCCACCGACGGGCGTTGTGTCCCATCACCATCTCCATGCCTCCCTCCTCCTCAACCGGCCCGGGCAACCTTCCCGCCGTCTTCAGGATCAAGGCCAAGGCCGTGACCGTCTTACCCAGCCCTGGCTCGTCACACAGGAAGCCTCCCCGCACATCGGTCACCAGAGGCACCTCCTTTTTGTCAAAAAATAGATCCCCCGTCAACATATTTACATACATGAGCCTCCTCCTGTCCTCCGGCTTTCTCTGATCTGCATGCTCTCCTTCCCAACTCGCGTCCTCCTCCACGAGCAACGCTTCCCATGCCGGGTCAGGGTATTGCCGGGCCGTCCAGGACGCATTCTCTCTCTGCCACATCCACGTCAGGTCCCGCAGTTGATGGGCAAACAAGCGTGCCTTCAGGCCGGGCACGATGCTGGCTGTGGCTGCTCTCATATAGCGGCAGGTGTCGCCCAGGGCGTGCAAGGCCACAGAGTCGAAGAAGGAGAAGACAAGGCCGAGCAGGTCGTCAGCTAGCACGGTAATGCTTGCTCTCGATTGCTTTGAGGAACTTCCGTTTGGGGAGAGCAGGTGGCGCCTCTCGGGGGCCCGCAGTGGCTGTTGCTCGCGTTGTTGCTGCCGCTGCCAACATCCAGTACCGGCATACCCCGGCGTGGACTGAGGGGCTCTTGAAGCTTCTTCGAAAATTTGTGCCAAACGCCCGCGCCCGTTTTCCTCATGCCTGAGCCTGCTATGCTCGTTTTGCTGGCTCGCTGGCACGCTTGCACTCCCCGAGGCCCTAAATTGCGATGTGCGGAGAAGATTACAAAGTGCGAGAAGCTTTGGCACGTATTTGCGGCGTTGTCTTACGCAAAGGTGGGGAGAAGCATGGTTTATACAAAGCCGCACAGTGACGCTCAAACTGAGCGTCATGGTCAGCGGGGACGATCGCCCAAGTAGTTCAGCCCGAGGTCTAATAACTTTCCTCGCCATTACTTTCCACGGCCCGAGAGATACCAGGGACTTGCTCGACAAGTCGTGCACCAAATCGCAAACTTTGCAGCTTCGAAGCACAAGCACGCATCCTCTTTTGAGCTTTCCATCCATAAGTCTTAATGTCCGCCGTGGCAAACCCTCGGGTTCGCTCTCTTGGGAGTCCTGACCAGTATCCTCGACGTCGCCCGCTTTCTTACACGTCTTTTCTCCGGCAGTACCCCATTCACAAGTATCACCCCTCTTGACCAGGTTGGTCAAGGATATAGCTGAGGGACAAGAAGGGCGATGGCCGAAAACGTCCGTTGCTCCGACACGAACCTCAGTCAGTACTGAACCTAGGCTGAACCACGACCATTGCTCCTCCGACGGTAAGGCAAAAACCCTCTTTTGACCACGTTTCGCGGTTGGACCAGCAGCATATGATGAAGTGAACTCGGCAAGACTCGTGCTGCTCGTGCTTGCCTCCATGCTCCTCCAACCTGTAGGAAGTAGCGAGGGGTATGGTTTACTGTGTAAGCAGCCACGGGCTCGGACAAGCGCTTATCTCAGTGGTAACATGTCCCTGTTTGATACATATATATATAAGTAGCCACTAAGTAGTCAAATACGGCCCCAAGACCTACGCGTGTTTTCTTTTGTTGACGTAGCGAGTGACAGCAAGTCTCGAGTCCTGTCGCTGGTTTCACTCGCTCGTCGATCACTTATCTGCCTTTCCACTTCCACCTCCCCTGTCTCTATACCAAGCATCTGCCCTCGTGATTGCCAAATAGTCCATCCCATGAGTCTTATGGCAACTGAGGCGGCAATTAATTGTATCTAACAACACTTTGTTGGTTCGCAGACAAAGCCAAGTAGATGGCGGGTGGTTTCGAGTCCTTGGGCCTCGGGGAGGAGCTCATTCAGGTACGCAACAAGCTAGCCCTCATAAAACCTGGATTTTTAAAAGCATTCGGGGCCACTCACAAGAATGTCTTGATTCTTCGCTCATTTCATCGTTTCCATTACTCCATTTGACCCCTCTTCTGGAGGCCATCGAGGGCGACTTGAATTGGTTGTTGCCAACGGATGTGCAAGACGAGGCAATCCCCTTGATTTTGGGGGGGGGGGACGTAATGGCAGCGGCGGAGACGGGGAGCGGTAAAACTGCTGCTTTCGCCCTTCCGGTACTGCAGCTGGTGATGGAGACAAAACGCCGCGAGGCCGGGGGGAAGAGTGGCACAACGTGTGAGGGGGAGGCCAAGAACGAAAGAGACTGGCGGCTCAGCGGCGTCGACAGGGATGGAATGCTCGGCATCGAAGGGGTGGACGGCAGCCAGGCCTTCGTCACCACCTCCCGCTGGGTAGGAGGACGGTCGACACTGGGTGTGTGCAAAGGGAAGGCTTATTTTGAAGCCACGCTACTGGAAGAGGGAAATCAGGGTGTTGGCAGGGTGGGCTGGTCGACAGCACGTGCAAATTACAATTTAGGGACAGACAAGTACGGTTTCGGTTACGGTGGAACAGGTAAAAAAAGCCACGAAGGACGCTTCGAAACTTACGGGGAAATCTTTAAGAAAGGTGACGTGATCGGCAGCTTTTTGGACCTAGAGAAGGGCATAGTAGGATTCAGCAAGAATGGAGCCTACCTTGGGGATGCCTTTGTGATGGAAGAGAGCTTGAAAGGACTCGCATGGTTCCCAGCTGTCGCTCTGAAAGAAGCCCGGATACAAATGAATTTCACTGGGCCTTTCCGGCACCCTGTGCCCACGGAACGGGGCTTTCTTGGCGTCGCGGAGCTCCCCCTTGACGGCGTGCTCAAGCCCGACTTCAGCAAACACAGCGCCAGTGGGGCGGGGAGTGGGGGAGGAAAAGGGGGCGGAAACAGCCTTGGCAGCCCTTTTGCCATCATCATTGAGCCGGCGCGGGATCTGGCCGAGCAGGTCTATTCCTGCATCTGCGATTACTCCCGGCACGTGGAGGGAGTGGACATAGCCCTGGTGATGGGAGGGAACGACCAGCGTGAGACCAAGGCAGGTCTGCGGAGCGGCTGCGATATAGTGGTGGGGACGATCGGAAAATTAATGGACTTTATGAAGCGCGGTCTTTTGAACATGGATCGGGCCCGTTTTTTGATCTTGGACGAGGCAGATCGCTTCCTGGAGGCTGGGGAGAGAGCCGACGTTATGACTATCTACCAGCGCCTTCCCAAAGGCGGTGTCGGGGACCAGCGCCTGCAGGTCTGTTTTTTCTCTGCTACCTTGCATTCACCGGAGATCACCGAGCTGGCAAAGGCGATTTGCGACAGACCTACATGGGTGGACCTGAAAGGGAAGGACAGTGTGCCCGAGGCCGTGCACCACGTGGTGGTGGAAATGGACCCAGAGAACTCGGCTCTCCAAACTCTTCTGCACCCGACCTCCTCCCCGGCCGCACAGCATGTCGTAACTGATAATGTACACGCTGCCTCGAGCCTCTCTCAGGATCCGGAAGACGTTGAGCGGCGCTCGGATATGATCAAACGCCTGAAGCCCCTTGTCCTCCTGAAAATCATTGAAGCTTACGACATGGAGCAATGCATTATATTTTGCAGAACGAATCTCGACTGCAACAATCTCGAGCAGTTCTTGAACTTCGCAGGAGGGGGTCAGATGTTTAAAGGTAAAGTGGAAAAGGGAAAGGAAAACATCTACTCGTGCTGTGTCTTGGCAGGCATGCGGTCCATGGACGAGCGGCGAAGGAATCTGCAAGCATTTAAAGAAGGGGATGTTCGTTTTCTAATCTGCACCGATGTAGCCGCGCGTGGGATAGATATCCAAAATTTACCTTTCGTAATCAACTACACGCTGCCCGATGCCGTGGAGAACTACATTCACCGGGTGGGCCGCGTGGGGAGGGCAGACTGCTTGGGTTTGGCAATTTCGCTAGTGGCGGCTTCAGGTTATCAAGAGAAGGTTTGGTACCATACTTGTACCAACAAAGGGAAGGGATGCTCCAACCGGGAGGTTACAGATAAAGGAGGTTGCACCGTCTGGTTCGACGAGTACGACATGCTGAGGCAGGTGGAAGCACGCTTGCACACGGAGACCATCCCCCGTCTAGTGCCTCCGAACTTTGCCTTGCCTCCAGCTATCAAGTCCTCCTTGGGTGGAGCGAAATACGGGGAGGCAGTGAGCAAGCAGGTGGTGAATGAAACAGTCGCCAAGCACGTAGCGCTCCTGCGACCAGCGGTGCAAGAATTGATTGATCTTGAGCAGAGGGCACAGACGACTTGGTTGAGTTTGAGACAGCGATACGGAGGGGGTCGCGCGGGCTTAGGGTGATGGGAATCTTAAGAGGGCGGGAAATTGACAAATAATGGAACAGGCGAGAAGCTACATCTAAAGGCTTGCTTTAATTTTTCCTTTTAATTGCTTAAGGATAGCGTACATTTCGGCATTAAAACACACAGAAAAATATGTTATGCTCTTCGTTCGCATCTCTACCCAGAAGGATTGCGATCTCTTTTGACCGCAGCCCCTTCTTTCCTCCTAATACGCCAATGAGGACCTTATTACAGGCACCCACACCCATGATACGCATGGGAGTATCTCACGCACCCAAATAGAAGCTTTATGGGAGGGCAGTAGGAGTGATTCCTGTCAGTCATGATCGCATCCCTCATGGAACATCCGCTTGCAAAAGAGGCGCTTTGGAATTTTTTTTCAGAATTATCAGTGACTCTCGTAGCCTGCATCTTTGTTGCGCAACCATAAAATTGAATAGACGCCTTGCCGATGCCGCTCTAAATTTATTGCCTAGCGCAACAAATGCCTCTTCCACTTTAGCGCGTTTCTCTTCCGCCGCATCTACTTGGCTCCACAGGTCAGTCATCTCCGAGTCCATATCCTGTCTCACCCCGCACAGCAACCCAGCGTACTCGTCCTTGGCATTCAGTTTCCCGTACACCTCCTCCAATTCCTTCTCGTATTTGGTCACGACTCCCTGCGCTTCCAATTTTTCCAGCTCTACTTGGGATCGGATCGCTTCGAACTGGCCCACCAAGACATCGTGTTGTTCCCGCAACCGCTCCATCTCCTCCTCCACCTGCTGTCGCTTGAATAAGGCATTTTTTGCCGTTCGCTCATTTTCCAAGGCTTCCCGCATAGATTCCTTGAGCCGATCCTCCATTTTTGCGACACGGAGCTCCATTTGATGTTTCACCGCCTCGATTTGTCCCACGGAGGCTCCCAGTTCCCCCTCCAACTGTCGGCAACGTTCTTTCATTTCGGTGTGCTTCTTCACGCGTGCCGCCAACGCCAATTTTGTCTCCTTCAGTTCTCCTCGTAACTGCTGTAAAACTCCAGTGCTTTTGTCTTGCGAGTAACATTGCTGCAAGCTCAATGCCTCCAGCTTCCCGTATGCTAAGTCCAGCTCCATCTCTAGCTGCGCGAGACGTGCGTCGTTCACCACAAGCTCCTTGCCCATTTCGGAGCTTGCAGGAGGACTGCTGGTCTTGGCGCTCGTCTCTCTCACGCTACACTCTTGAATAGGAGAGCTTGTTGCCGACACCATCAAGGGCGAATCAGACAGCAACTCTTCCTCCTTCTGCTCATCGTCTTGCGAACCCCGGGGGACAGACTGGGCTCTATTCACGAGCTCCTCCACCTGCCTTCGGAGGCCACTGACAGTGATGCGAAGTTGAGTGCTCTCAGCTTCGTGTCGGCCCAACAATTCTTGCACTTTCTCCAGCTCTCGGGCTTTACGGAGAGTGTCAATGTCCGTACGCGTCCACTCCTCCTTCAGCATTCCCAGTGCAACGCCCCCAGTCTGGATGGCCTTGCGCATTTCCTCGGAAGCCTCTTTCCGTTCTCCCTCTAAAGCCGCGAGCTGAGCCTTATACTTCTCGATGAGTCGTTTTTTCTCTCCTTTTCGCGTACCGAACCAGGAGGACTGTCGAAGGGGGCTAGCCAGACCAGTTTTGCCTTTGGGCGAAACGGTGTGGGAGGAGCGAGTTGAGGAGATGTGCTCGATCTCTGTAAAGACAGCCTCAAGTTGTTTCATCAAGGTAGGAGGCCCCAATAAGATTTTAGCCGTAGTTGCAGCAACTGATGTCGCGGAAACCTCGAGATTGCCTTGGAGCTGCTGATGTTGGTGCTGTCGTTGCATGTCTTTCGCGATGGTCCCGATCCCCGACGTCCATCGACTGACCTGCGGGGTGGCCTGTTTTCGTTGAAGGGCCGTGCAACGCATCGCTTCGATCATTTCTTCATCGTGCTCATCATCCATTATCAAGGCTTCCTCATCCCCGTCGCTGTCCTCGAGTTCCCCGGCGTGACAGAGTTTGCGATGCTGATTATCGAGTCCTGACTTACACGGCTCCATGTCGTCGCTTGCAATTCCGACATCCGAATCATTATCTTTGTATAAGTTTCTACCAATTGCCATCTTTTTCATCAAAGCTCCTATGAGTGCCTCGTTTGAGTTGCTTTAGGTATGGTTGGTGAGAAGCCGGGGTGGCGGGAGGAGGAAGTATGATGCTTATCATAACGTTGAAATTCAGAATGCAGGACAGTTCTGGTCATGAAAACACACACAAATATTTTGATACGACAACTGCAGCAACAGGGTAATTGCGCTCTAACGTCTTGCGATTTCCGGAGGTTCTTCTCGTTTACGAGCAAGCACTGGATCTGCTGGACGATTTCGCGCTGCGCTGCAACCCTGATAGCAATTACAAGATTTGACACGCACAATGCTTATGACATTTATGGTATTTCATAAAGACTTGCGTTCCTTTCAAGACATTGCCTGTTGACAGTCATGCCCTCTCCTATTTGAATACGTACCTTCCAGCCCCAGTCGACGCTTGCTTGTCGTTTCGAACATTCTTCTGCAGCTGATGCATGAGCGCATTCAAATTCGGTGCCTCGGAATTGACGCTACTGTTATGTATATCCCCATTAAATGGATCCATAGCAAGCTCCGGTAATGTGGCGACTTCGTCACCAAGGGACCTGGGCTTGCAGCCTGGTTGAGCTGCGTCCCTGCCAGGTAAATGGTGAAGTACATTTGAAAAGGAATTGAGATAGGTACATACAAATAAATAAGGGAATTAAGATTTTTTTACGTGAGCATACTAAATTCATCCCTTGAACACATAATAAGCACGAAGGAAAAGGGGACGGCAAGGAAGGGAGGGAACCCCATGTGACAAGAGAAAAGTTCCAACAGAAAAATAAGAAAAAAATTCGCAAGATGTGACAACCAAATGAGTTTAAACTCTTTCGCCAATTGGAAAGTAATAATTCCGCAAGAGGGGCATGCGATTAGAGGATACACAGGAGTATGTCGTAATAGCAAGGCGTGTCCCACCACCGACCCTATCCGGACGCCAGACGGTAGCACAGATCAATCCGGCTCCGACTTTTTTCAAAAATTCAAATTTGCAAACGTTTTTTCCTTTAGATTTGAATGCACCATTACGCGGGTAAAGCAGCCCCGCCCTTCCTCTCCCCCTCTATCGTATCAACCATCTCACGAATAAAAGGGTCAACCACAGCCGGATCTTCATCTGTAGGATCAAAGGAAAATGTGAACGGGTAAGGGCAAGAGTACGGGAGGTCCAGGAAGAGCTAAGCAGAAAAGCGCATCAGATATCGAATAATACGACCACCGATAGAATACAGGAAGGAGCACTCTATTGTACTGCATAGATACACATGGAGAGTAAGCGTCGACGATACTTACCCATGGGGCAATGGCCGAGGCCTTTGAAAGGTCTAAACTCACGCACGCAGGGGAACTCGCCGTAAGCCCGCCCCAGGGCGATCGGCTCCCTAGTACGTGTAACGGAAAAAAAGGCGTAACGTGAGACAGGAAATCTTACGCAATGCCTTTCAACGGGTTTCATATTGACAACAGCGCTTTGACAAAGCAACTTCGGTCCTGCGATGGTATAAACCCCCGTTTTCGGCACCATCTCGACAGAAGGATCGTGCGTTACCCCTGCCAATTCGGCATGAAATCCATGACGAGTGTGGTGATGCTCCTTACCATGGATCTTCTTCCCCCCATCCAATGTACACGGGCACGTCTACGCGCGGCAGCAGCTCCTCAGGCAAAGGGCCCCCGGAGTACGAAATGAAGTCCAAAAATACGTCAACTGCCCCCGGCTCTAGCCCCGGCTTCAAAATAGCTTCCACTAGCTCATCTGTGACTCGTGTTTTATCGTGGTAAGCCTGAGACAAGGCATTCTTGACCCCTTGGGGCGTTGCCACTTGGGCAAAGAAAAGCTGGCCCAGCCGCGTTTCTCTGAGAGTTGTTTGGAGTGCTTTGACAAAGGGCTTTAAAAACCAAGGTTGTTTCTTCAAGTGCAGCATCCGCAGAGAGATATTCAAGAGCATGACGCCCTTGACCAAATCAGGTCGGTCCACAGCGAGCTGTAGCCCAACGAGGCCGCCCACGCTGTTGCAGACCACGTATACCCCTTCCTCAGAAGGGCTCACTCCTGCCAGGGCCTGCTCGTGGACGATGTCCTTAACGAAGGCCTCCGTCATGGCTGCCCATGTTTCGAAATTGAAGAGCTCCGTCGGGGCCCGGCCCTTGGGGGAGGGCTTGTCACTGTATCCATACCCTGCAAGGAAAGAAAAACGAAGGAGAAGGTGGTGTGAGCAGAGAGCGCGTGCTATTCCCCCGGCACAGAGCTACCTCGCATGCCTCGCGTCCTGTGAAGACCTCACCTAGCAAGTCAAGGGCGAAAACTCGGTAGTGGGGGTTCAGGTCAGGCACGTTCTGGGCCCAGTGGTCTGCATTTCCTCCGAAGCCTTCGTGTTGGAGAGATTGGGAAGGTAGAGAAAGAGCATGGAAAGTTGGAAATCAGCGCAAAGTGCTTGAGGCTCGCTACTCCATTAGTTGTGGTATGATAAATTCCTTTGCTCATGAGCAGCTATCGCTCGACAAGCAACCAGACCTTCTATCTAGCTCACCATGAATTAAAATAACTGCAGGTCCTTTGTCTCCGCTTTGATGATACCGAATTCGATAATCCTCTCCCGGGCCCCGTTTCCACGTCCAGAAAGTCGTAGGCAGTTGCGGACGTGTCGACTTAGGTGGGGGTAGGGTTTCTGGTAAAAAGGGTCGTCACAATGTTAGAAATACGATACAGAAAGGAGTTTTACCATAATCTTTGTGCGCGATGTGTCCCGGATGAAGGGGAAAAAGGAGCCTTCTCGCACTCGTCGTCTGAGAGGGCGTATGTGTGTTTTCCAAAACGCTTCGAAACATTTGTAGTCCCCTTCTCCTTGCTCACGACCACAAACGTACCTTGGTCTAGTGTTGAAACCATTAATGGTTTTGCAGGTAAAGGGGCCCTCATCTTTTCAGTCCTTACTGACGCATGTCGAAGGTGGATCAAGGCGGTGACGGGGGAGGTCGCGACGTGCCAAGCCAGCAGCACGACGCCCCATTTGAGCCACGGGGAGAGGGGCGACATCGCTGCCAAGGGCACCTAGCAGGATAGGTTGGGCGCACGGTCATTAACATTCCAGTCTGTCCGCCTCCCCATCCCTTTCCAGCGCAATGCTTCGAACCCTAACCCTTGCGTGCTGCCGATGACGGCAGTCGCTGAACTCGCGTAATGCCGCGGCTTTCACGCGAGGCCGTGCAGTCCTGCATCGACATCTCTCTCTCATGAACTTACGCAATCCGCTCCATCTCAGAGTGTTAGTGAGGCCTATGACGAGGCGGAGACGGCGCTTGTACATCGGGACAGGGGAGCAGCCGCAACAATGAGGAAGGCTTCCCGCAGAGGAGGTGGTGAAGGAGCAGAGAAGGGTGCCGCGGCATCCCCTCCTCTTCCTTGCTCCCTCGACACCCTCGCCCGCCTACTCGACCCGAAAGGGCAGCAAGACTTCATTAACAAGATTGAGGAACTTGTCAGCTGTTCCATGTGGTAATTCAGGCTTTCCGATTGACGTGTTTTTCCGGACTTTCTTCTTATTCCATTGCTTTACACCCGCCTGTTACCTGAATGCCGCCGTAGGCGTTCTCAGATGTTTCCGCATCTTGATTCTATTCCATATTCACTACACAGTAAACATTTCCTCAAGGATCCAGTCGCTGTACCCTGCAGCCACACCTTTTGTCGCTCTTGCCTTGACGACCATATGAGCGACAACAGCCACTGCCCTGAGTGTGAGCACCCTGTCTATCCCAAGGACGTGAGATCAAACCGGGCGCTCAAGTCGGTTTTGGATTCCTTTTACGATATTGATCGGGCTTTGAGACAGCAAGGATTACGTTGCCCCCCCCGGTCTGAAATTTCTGCGGCTTCCTCCTTAACTGAGAGCCGAGACGGTGTTGTAGAGGAAAATTTAATTGGGATTAAAAAGGAAGAACGTGTCGATGAAGAAACAAATGTAAGAGGCTCTAGTGCCTCTCTTCAATCTACGCATGAGCCACGTTGCCCAGATTCTGCAGTGGGATCGGACGAAAAACACGAGCGAGAGGGAGAGGAGGAGCGACTTGAAGAGAAGGAGGCGATGGGAGGACTGCCGAGACAGGAGGTAGACGATCATGTGGAATTGAGATTTCTGAAAGTAAGAAGAGACGAGGAAGATGTCTCGGAGAAGGAGACTTCAAAAAGTCGGGTGTTGGACGCAGGAAATGAAGTCGTCGTGCTCGATGTCGACGCTGATTGCGATGAGGCAGTAGGCAAGGGTGGGATCGAAACAAGTGATTCTTACGCCGAAAATGGGTCAGACTGCCCCCTAGTGGATCTGACGAGCACTCCTCCCTCGAAGGCTGGCACACAACAGTCTCCGCGCAGCGGCCTTGTAAGGACGGGAGGGGACCGGGGGACGGAGAGGGGAGTTATGTGGTATGGGCCGCCAAGGAAGGGGAATGCTTCGACGTGGTCGCGGCTCATGGAATCGGTTAAAACGGCCGCAGTCCGCAAAGCGGGGCAGTGGTTGAATCGCGGGCGCTCGACGACCCACACAAACCGCAGCAGCAGCAGGAGTAGCAGCACAAGCGGCATCAGCTTGAAAGAGAGGTCTGGTCTCAGTCACCCGGCCCTTTCCTCCTCCGTCAAGGGGGACATTGCCAAGGGATCTGCGGCCCTGGGGAATGGCTCTGACAGGGACCTGAAACCCGTCGCGGCGTTATCGTCTGCTTTCTCCGCCATCTCCGCCCCTTCTTCCTCCACGGCAGCAGGGCCTTCTGACTCGACACAGACGCGGTTGACGCAATTCATGAGTCAACAGCAAGAGCGGTGCCAGCGACCACAACCTCAAGATCAACTTGCACCACCAGCCTCCGGCAGCAGTGGCAAACGGGCATTGCGGCATGGCGTTCTTGGAAGCCTTACTACCACCGTGAACCACAACCTGACCATGGCACCGAGTAAGCGAAGTTACGCTTCTTCTTCCTTCCCAGCGCCCTCTTCCGCGTTCCACCCGGAAGCATGCCTGACAGGGCATGGGCCTACCGCATGCATCGATCTTGGCGACGACGACATATTTGAGGATCTTTTCCTAGTCGATCCTGCTGCTTCCGAGCCTCATCCCCACCCCCTTCCTCCGCCGCCGCCATCGCCGGGCTCCCCCCCTCCCTTGGCATCCCATCCTTCATGTCCTGTGGGATCTATGTCCCAGTCAGGGGGGAAGGAGCAGCAGAAGCAGCTGGGGGGGGCGGGAGCTAAAACAGAGGGGGGTAATGGGTTACTCAAGACCTCGCCAATGTCGCCGATATTGCTCTCACTTGGAGCATCAACGTGCCACAAAACTCGCAGACACGCAGCATTGCTTCGAAAAGAAGTCAGTGACAGCCTCTGTGTTTCTCCGCCAGCACCTGGGGTCTTCGAAAATTGCATGGCAGAAGAGTCAGGCTCCGCTGTTGATAGGAGTGACTTGGCGGCCGCGCGATTACTGACCCAGAGAAGGGAAAGCAGCGAGGAATCTACCTACGCAGAGACACTGAATGAGCGACCGAGGGTGGAGCCTATCTTAAGCCGTCTGAGTCCAGCAGCTCCATCGCCGCTACCAGCGGTCCCGTCTACGTCTGCCCACTCAGCGATCAGGCCGTCGTCCCAGGCGTACTCGGTCATGTCTGACGACCTTTTGGCCGGTGATGTTTCCCCACACGGGGGAGAGGATGCAGACACGGCAGCGATCATGCCATCGCCGTTGCCTGCAGCCGGCTCGATCGAGAAAAAACGCCCACGCATGTCCTCCACAGATTTTTCGGAGGCCTCGAGTGCCTCCCTCCTCCCCACATACGCGCCCTCGCCCGTACCCTCCGCCCTTTCTCGTTCCTGCTCCTCGACGACCAGTCCTGTTGACGCCTTCCTTTCTCCAAGCGGAGACATTTTGCGCAAAAAGCGTGGTCAGAGCCATCCTCCGATACAAGCAGGATTCATCGAGGAGTCGCAATTGTCTTCTGTCCGGAGGACAGGTAGGAGCCCCATGGACCTCGTGGTGCCATCAACCCAAGCAGAAGGAAAGATGATGGAGCCACAGAGGGGCCTGGAGGAGATGGAAGAGGAATTCAAAATTCAGCGCTATGATGAGGACCCCCATGCGGAGGGAATTATCTACGAAACGCCTGCACTGAAGGCGCACGACGACTTATTACGAGCCAACATGCATGATCTCAAGGATGAGTCCAAGGGCATTGAAAGCCCAAGAGGCGGAGGGGGGGGGAATGGCTACAAAAGTGGCAGAGACGAGACCTTGAGTAGCGGTGATGAGGAAAACCGCCGTGCAAATCAATGCAACCCTGTGTGCGAGGAGGGCACACAGAGTCCCAGAAGAAGAAGAAGAAAGAAAGAAAATGGAGGTGGCCGACGCATTCTCGAGACACAAGTGTATAGCCCAGATGTCATGGAGTGCAGAAAGTCTGGCTTAGATGCGTCATATGCCACGCCCTGCGCCAGTACAAGCCAGAGTGCTAGGCAAGGGAGTAGTCAGGTACTCGAAGAGACCACTACCGCTGGTACTGCGACGAAAAGGCCGCCACAGACGGGCTCAAAGACAAACGGGGACTTGGATGATGGCAACGTCAAGGAGGTGAATGAGGGTAGCAGCATTGGGTGTGCGGACCCTTCTGCTTGTAGAATGGAAGATGACTCGCAATTTCCGACCACAATGGAAGTGTGTGGCGTAATGGACTATCTAGATGGAGTCGGGGCGGAGGATGGCCGAAAAGCGGTTGACACACAGGCAAGACGGGAGCTGGCTGAGGTATCCGCAGCCCTGGAGACGCAAATGTTGCCTACAAGAGATGCAAGAGGGGACTCGACGTTTGCATGATTGCCTCGGAATGCTTCCCGCTACGCGTATTGCAAGCCAGGCTGTCTACATAATAGCCAGGGACTCGCAAGCGAAGAGAATTGAAAAATGCATTAGCGATGAGAGACAGTAACATTTTGAAACCCATGCCTTGTAAGCCAAACCCACGTGCAGTAATCGCCTCCTCAGGTTTGAATGTGGAGCAGATTCAGAAACACAAGGCATGACGACCTGGACAGCTTGAGCTTGTTCTGATGGGCAATAAATTCGGAGAGCATAGTATAAGACATGGTTGTATAGAGATGCTGCATCCCACTAGTGTTAGGACACTCGCAAAGCGTCGGAGAAAAGTAGCCGCTCCATTGCCTCGATTCAGCCAGCGGATAAATCTGGTTTCTAAAACCGTGCTGTTAGCACGAGGGCAAACTGTAATATTGGAGGCTCACAGGGTTAGGGGTAATTTTTTCAACTTTTCTGTCCGTCCATGTCACTCACCCTTCATCGGCCACGAGGGCACTCCTGAGGGGGACGGTCTTCCAGCACTCTTCCACCGGGCTCCCGAGGGGCTCGGAATAGGAAGGAAGTGCATATGTCACGTTTCCGTGACTGGACCTCTTCTCGTCACCAAAGTTGGAAGGGCGCGACTTGAAAGTTGGGCAGGTTTCTGGGGGTATTGCATGGCAACTATTATGAGAGACTTTTCTCTACGCATTTTTGCACACCTTGTGCGACTCGCTGTGAGGTTTCATGCCAATTTGCTTGTCGTGGAGCCGGAGGACCCGGAGGCATCGTTCGATGAGCGGATGCCAAATGATATCTGCCGACCCCTGGCACGAACTATCAGGCAAATATCGGGGAGGGCGTTGATTGGGCCTGTCGCTCAAGCTACGGGGCTAGAGCCCTTACGGTGGGAACCCAACGATTGATGCTGGTCGGATAAACAGAATGGGCATTATTATTGTCTTGTAAAAAGGTCAATGTAAACAGCGTCTTTGCGAAAGTGGAAGCCCCTCGAGGATCGTCGCAGCCTCTCCTGAAAGAAATGCCGACAATACGTTCTGTTGCTTTTAAATCAGGCCAGATTACATTTGATTTGATTTTCTATGTGATTATTTTTAGCGTAGTTCTTGCTGGTGCTTCACTCCCAATTTCTCCTCTGCACTCAGTCGAGCAAGACAGCTGTTTGGATCTCTGATCAACTCTTGCGGATTCCCATCCTCCACCACTTTGCCCTCGGAGAGCACCAAGACGCGGTCGCACAAATCCAGCACCGTGGACATGCGATGTGCGATGGTGATCATAGTGGCATGCTTGAACGCTCTGGCCAAGGTGCGACGCATCAGAGCGTCTGTGGTCATATCTAAGGATGCCGTTGCTTCATCCACGCACACAATTTTAGTTCGTTTAAGCAGGCCACGACACAGGCAAAGAAGCTGTCTTTGCCCGACCGAGAAGTTTCTTCCGTTCTCTTCTACGTTCACAGCCAAACATTGCGTCATATATCGGGGAGACAGAGATTTCGCTTCCTTCTGATGATTGGGAGTATCGACATCATTTATCGTGTCCAAAAGGAAGTCTTCAAGATGACAAGCCTGCATAGCCGCGCAAAGCTCGGCGTCAGAATACTCTTCCTTCGGATCCAAATTACTGCGGACGGTACCAGTAAAAAGAGCAGGCGATTGCGGAATAATGGCCATAGAGGAACGAAGGCGCTTTAGAGGAACACTTTGAACGGACAATCCATCGATAATAATTGTGCCACATTCCCAGGGAACGAGTCGAAATATTGAAGACAATAGAGTAGTCTTTCCACTTCCAGTTCGACCACACAATCCGACCTTCTCGCCCGGTTCGATTGTAAAATTAAGCCGGTCCAAAGCTGGTGGCCACGTCGGGTGGTAGCGAAGCGTGAGGTCGTGGACAGCAAGTCTGCCGTTTTGAGGCCATGAGGGGGGTACCTCCACTGCGACTCCAGCATTCTCTTCGCACCCCTTGCCGACCATTGTACTGAAAACGACGTCGGGCTCAGGGGGCTCGGTCGTATACTCATGCACCCGTTCCACTGCTACCATTTCTTTTTCTGTCTCTGTATACGCATTCAGAAGACCACTCAAATTACCCACAAGCGGCCATGTGTAACTTAGCGACAATCCAATCAGTCCCGCTGATACTGGGTGATCGATCACACATGATCCCACTGCCCAGACCGCCACTGATGCCACAACCAAGAGGCCAAACACTTGCAGCCTGAAGCCCAGCCACTGGGACGCAGCATTTCCTATAAATCCTACCCGTTGATTGGCATCCATCATCTCGATACTTCGGCCTATGAAGGCGTCCGTGGCACCAAAAGCGCGCACTGTTGAAGCCCCACTTATTGTTTCGCTGAAGTGGGAGAGCAAAGGGGACCTTGAAACGGCATCCAGACGCTTGAGCTCCCGAGAGGACGCTCTGTAGAAGGTTTGAAGGCGTTGATAAACGATAGCAACTAGCACCAAGACTGCCACACTCCACGGAGAGGCGAAGAGAAGAACAATTGCTGTGCCAATGAGCCCCACACCTTGTGCAAGAAAAATGTTCAGCATGAAAGGAAGGGAATCGTCGATGATATACGTGTCCTGTGCGAAACGATTCAAGACTCGACCCACAGGATGGGCTTCGAAAAACGCCATGGGGGCGCCAAGGACTGCTCGAAGAAGCTGATCATGCAGTCGGCGGGCCGCACGGAGGCCCCCGTAGGCGAAAAGGAATGAACGAAGGAAGGTGAACAGACTATTGATGACCGCAATTGTTCCAGACACGACCAAAAATTTTTGAGGTGTGTAATCACTGGTATGGCTCGACCATAGACTCAGCCAGTAAGTGAAAGCGTTGGCCGAGAGTTGCATGCCAGATAAACAGATGAGGAGTCCTGCAGTCAAACCGTGACCCATACCTCTCCTGTAGTACTTCAGCACGCTGTATTTCACGTGGCCCATCTCTCGATTCTCTTCCTGCGCTAATTCCATCGGCGCGTCGACTGCACCGGCTGTATCCACTAATGACAAATTTTCCTTGGAGGCGGGCAATGTTAATAAATGTGGCTTTGGTGTATCAGAAAGGTGCGTGGTAAGGGCACCGGGCTGGATTTCAAAGCCGCCATTACCTGTAGCATCTCCTGTCAGTGCTACACTTTTGTCCGGCTTTGCTCTGAACCGGAGTCTCTCCACCATTCGCCCCGCCTGCATCCTGATCACCGAGTCACACTTGCCCAAAAGAGGGAGCGCGTGGGAGACTATCACCACCGTGGCCCCCTCTCGTCGCATCATTCCATACACCGCCTCGCGGGCCACATGCCAAGCCGTCTGACCGTCCAGTCCGCTGAAGGGGTCGTCCAATAGATACAAATCCGCTTTACTGTAGAGTGCCCGAGCCAGTGCCACTCGCAAGCGCTGACCCCCGCTCAAAGTCCCTCCGCGCTCTCCAATCTCAGTCTGGTCTCCGTCAGGCAGCGTCTTCAAGTCCGGAAGCAGGGCACAGGCCTGCAACACGGCTTGAAATCGGACCCCATCATAAGGCAGCCCAAACACAATGTTGTCTCGGACGCTGCCACGCTGCAACCAGGGTATTTGTGCAGCATACGCCCGTCGACGAGCACGAAGGATCACACGACTGCCGGGGCTCGCGAATATTTCGCCCAACAGGGCCGCCAAGAGGGTGGATTTACCTGAACCAATCTTTCCATAAATGCCCACGATCTCTCCCCAGGACACACAAAATCGTAGATCAGGGATTTCGAAAACAGAGGAGGGAGTAGTCAAGGAGCCAAAGTCAGCGGATTCATCGATTGAGCTCCTGGGGCCAATATCTATGGACGAATCTAAGTTCAATTCGGCGTGTGCTTCCATCATCTCAATATCCAACTCACGTACAGGCAATGGCGCAGTTCTAAATATCTCATCGGTGCTCAGCGATGTGCATCGCTGCTGCTTGTCTAGACCAGCCTCGTTCACCGGCGCAGCTACTTCTTTCCAACTTGGGCCCCTATGATCGCTTACATCCCAGGCGAAAGATCCATTAGCCTCGATAGCTAGCACCCCTCTTTCTGCATTTGCCAAAGGTGCATAACATTTTCCCGAACGCCCTTTTCCGTGCGGCCCTGCCTCCTCAATTACCACGTGGTACCTTGGCAGTTCCGGTATTTCTAGGAGGAAGCTTTGCAACCGCCCCAGTGATATCCTCGCTTCCATCAGACCGTTGATGACCCATGGAAAGGCGTTCATGGGAAAGATCAGCATGTTCAGCAAGGCGATGGTGGTGAACACGGAGGCCGGTGTGATGGAATGCTCTCTCAGCACCACCGCGCCGAAGGTAGCGAGCGAGGTGACGACCGGCGTCGCTGCCCAAAAGTAGACACACCAAGCATCCAGGTACTTCCGTTGGGCGAGATAGCGTACCTCTTGGCCCCGCAGACGGCCCAGCAGCCGCGCGAGGTGGTCCTCCCATGCGAGCAGCTTCAAGGTCCGGATCCCATGGAGCATGTCGTCGCAGGCCTGGACGCGGGCGTCCTTGTAGGTCATTTGCCGTCGGGTCACGCGGGTGATGGCGGAGGCAAGGGCTACGTTGACCGGCACCATGAGCGCCAGGACCACCAGACCGGCGACAAAGGCGTAGGAGACCTCGCGGTAGAGAAGGAAGAGCGTAAAGCCTACCTGGATGGGCAGGCTCCAGAACGTGTTGAAAGACGAGGCCGCGTCCTGAATGCGCTGCACGTCCACCGTCATGAGGTTTGTAATCCCCCCCGTTGACAGGGCGGGTACCAGCTTTGTCGGTGCTTTGGCAGTCTGCTGTCCTTGCTTGCGGCCCTCTCCAGAGGAGCCTTCCGTGTCTCCCTTCGCGCAATGTGGACGGACTCCTCCCCCATCATCTCCTTCCCGCGCCCCTCTACCTTCTTCATTTTCCCCAACCTCCCGCCCATTGCCACCTCCAGCGCTCCCACCAATTTGTGCCGCTCGGCACCGGAGCACTTGTCGGTAGATGGCCATGGTCAGCCCTGTTCTGACGTGGAGCTGGACTCGCGCCATGCGCAGAGAGTACTGGGTGGACAGGATCGCTGCCGCCCAGTAGCACAAGACTAAGACGAGGAGCAGCACAAGGCCGTGCCGAATAGTAGTAAGCCCAGCACGGTAGTCTTCGACATAGGTGACGAGCGATTTGAGCAAGATGGGGCCCGAGAAACCGAGCAAGTCGTTGAGCAATTGGAGGCCGGCGAAGGAATAAAACTCGGCCCCGAAGGCCTGATGCGCCACTCGCAGCAACGACGCCTTCCGCTTGCCCTGACAGGCCGCTTCCCTTTCCACGTCCAGAGCCTCCTGAAACCGCTCGCTCCAGCCCCTGGTGCTGTCCCGGGCCCCCAGCACCGGGATGTCCGCCAGGTCGAGCTGCCGCTTCGCACCCGTGGTCAGGAGCGGCGTCACCCAGCAAAACGCCAGCAAAGACCACACTCCTGCCCGGTCCATCGGTGACTGAGGAATGTCTCCATCGAACTCCTTCGAAGATGGCTCTGATAGTAGAGCTTCTCGCGCGCTCTCCATGTTGTCCCCGCCGACGCGGTCGAACATGTCACTGCGGTTTTTTCTCTCGCCTGCCGCCTTCTTTTCTTTGCTGGCCCTCCGTGGCGTGCATTTACAAACAGTAAATACCATGACTTTCCAAAATAATAGTAAAAGAAGCAGAATACTTGCTGTCAGATCAAGGACAGTCGGTGTTGCTGAGGAGACCGCAGCCGCTACGAGACGGCCTACTTGAGCCAGGACCACAAGACACATGCCCGGCAGAATTTTGGCACTGTTAGAACAATTTTTGTCGAAATAGTCCCACAAAATGCACATCAATAGCGTAGGGCTCACGACCCCCCCTATGTGCATCCATTCGCACCACCCAAAGCGTCGGCGATAGATAACTGCTTCTGCCATAAGAACAACGACGTTCACAAATGCCAGCAGGCTTTCGATTTGAACGCAGCGCCTCCAGGATTGAGCGTGATACTGTCCTACTGGCGCATTTGGAGGACCATCCACAGCCCGTTGAAGCGTAAATCCTGTAAGAGTAAGAGAGCCGAGGAGTCCGAGGGCCCCGAAGGGGCAGGTGTCGATTCCGTTTAGGACTGCTTCCATGCCGCTTGTTGATGTAGTCACAGTGGAAAATGTTCGTCCGACGTTGGTGGCCAATGCTCAGGCATTGGCATGCTCGCACTGTTTGAGATGAAGATGGAGCAAGGCAATTAGGTCTCGGAACGCTTTTGAACGGGTGCAATTTGAAGGCTTGAAGTTATCGCCCACAGCGACATGCACTCCCCGTGCCACTTTCCCAATAACCTGAAACCAAAACAGAGGGAAACGAAACAACCAAGGCAAACGATTGAAGGTCCATGCTGATTCATGCCTTGTTTGAAAAGTGGTTTCCCAAAAAGACCTCGCCCGCATCTGTAGCGTGACTTTGACCACCCACCACCGGACCGGGAAACATCACTCCTCTTGCTTTTCAGTGAGTGCACTATGAAGTATGTCTACGATCCATTCCTGACCCAAGCCCGCTCCAGAATCCTGGACAAAAATCTCGCATGCTCGTCTCCACTTTACGTCCTTTGGTTCCTAGATAGCACTGGTGCAACAGCCAGCATGCCCGTGTCGCCTCTTCCATCCCTTCCTCCCTTCACCACGCGACTGTTCTATGTACATAGACATCCTCATATTCTCTATCTAATGTGGAGCTCGTCGTACTCGGAAGTCGAATCATGAGGAAATGACGATGGATGAATTAACATCTTCATTTTCCCCTCGACCTCCACAGCAACAAGTCCCGACCCCCTTACTATTTGCGTGATATTTTCGACATTGCGTCCGAATCTCACAACGCACACACCCGCCAACGACTACTGAGACAGCGCCACTCTATGAGAGGGGGAGACTCGGTCGTGGTGACGAGATGGATCAGCCAATGCGTGAAACTACGTCGGTTAGGGGCGAGGTGTCATCAGATACCGAGGCAAGCAACAGAGACATAAGCGCTCCCATTCCTGGCTGCTCAAGTACCTGGCCACCTGCTACCACCGCCTCCGAGTAGCAGTTTCACAAGTCACGTCATCTAGCCCCTCGCCCCCTCCTTCTCTTACTCTCCACAGCTTGGCGAGTTCCGCTCTACGAAAAAAAGAAAAAAAGAAAATTTCTGCTGTTGCCCTATAAAAATACACAGAGGTCGTAGTATGCCGAGCTATCCTAACTGGCGCCTCTTCCTCCAACGAATCCACCGCCCCACCAGCCCTCGCCCTAGCTCTTCCGGGTCAGCACCATGTGCGCGAGCTTTATCAGGCCGTCCTTGGCCTCAGAGGGAGGAAAAGACGCGATCGCATCCACTGCTCGCTGGGCGTGGAACACTGCCAGTTGATAGGCGCGTTCCACTCCCTCCGTACCCATGACCAGTTTGTATGTCTGTTCCACGTCCCCCTGCTCCTTAAAGCGGCGCTTGATCAGGGGTTTCAGCTCCTTCTTCTCCTCCGCCGCGTACAGGATCGGCGCCGTCGCCAGCCCCAGCGTCATGTCGGCCATGGCCGGCTTGCCCAGCACGTCCGCCGTCCCCGTAAAGTCCAGCACGTCGTCGATCACCTGGTACGCCAGGCCCAAGTGGTAGCCGTACTTCTCGGCCGCCACGGTGGTCGGCGACCCGTACGTGTATCCCCCCAACAAGGCGGCCGAGCAGCAGGAGTTACAGATGAGGGAGGCTGTTTTGTAGTAGCTCTTTCGCAGGTAGTGCCCCAGGTCCAGCAGGTCCTTGGCGCTGGACTTGGCTTGCATGATCTCCCCTTGCACCAGGGCGTCCAGGGCGTTCGCCATGATCTCCACCACCTGCACATTTTCCAACCGCGCCAGCAGCACGGAGGCGCGGGCCAGGAGGTAGTCCCCTGCCAACACCGCAACCTTGTTCGAGTAGAGCTTGTGGACCGCCAGGTCTCCCCGTCGCGTGTCGGCCTCGTCCAGGACGTCGTCGTGGATGAGCGACGCCACGTGGATCATCTCCGTGATCTGCGCCAGCTGGGACTGGCGCTGATAGCGGAGCGGATCCACGACGGGCATAGGCGTGGCCATGGCCCCACCCACGTCCCGGTCGATAGCCCCGCCTGCCTGCACGGCGCGCGACATGAGCATAGCAATGGTCGGGCGGAAGCGCTTCCCGTGCCTCTTCTCGAAGAAGTGCTTCGCCGCGGCCGTCAGGACCGGATTTTCCGTCTCCACCAGCTCCTTGATCGAGTCCGAGAAGGGCGCCAGGTCCTTCTTGACCAGGGCGAAAGGGTCCACGTCATTCGGCGCCGGGCCGTCCAGGGACATGACGATGCTCGGTTGGGAGGCCGCGGTGGTCAAGAGCGTCACCTCCTCGTGCGACAAGGTGGATGTACCCGTGCTTGTGCCCGCCGTCTTGGGTGGTTCGGGAAACTTGGCGTATACATCCACGGCAGGCTTGAAGTCGAGCTTGCTCAACACGCCCGCCCCCAGGCTTGTCGCCGACTGCCCAGCGCAGACTGAACGTTTGCCCGCAAAGCTCCCCGACACAAGGCCGTTTCCCGCCTCTGCTTGCCTGAAGGGAGCGGAAGTCAACGGCGTCACGAAGCCGTGAGCCACTGTGGCGAAGTACATGACCGCCGTGGCTGCCGATGCCAGGCCCCAGGCGGCATAGGATCCAGATGTCCGTCTTCTTCTTCCCGCATGATGGGGCTGGTCTTGCTGCTGCGTCCGCAAGCTATCACGAGTGCTATTCGTCTCCATAGCCAAGAGTGATGCCGTGCTGATTCTGTGTCTTCTAATGCTTGTGGTCGTCATCGGGGATGATGTTGCTGACTCGATGCTTCGCCCTTCGATCTTGGAGTGCTGGTATGACCTAGGCCCGCTCAACCCAAATCCTACATGGGCAAAGGACAATAAAAGGCAAGATGGTGGGAAACCATGAGCACATGAAATGTGACAACAAAGAGTGATGCGTGTTGAACTGCGCAGGGGGAGCAGTGGGCTTGTCGACACTGCCAGCACTTTCACGGGAGCGACTCCTCCCGGGCTCTGGGCGGATACCGCTGCCAGCACCACGCCCGTGCCCGTCACTGCCCTTGCATCGTGTCCCAAACCTTCCCCCGACGTGCCACCATGCACTGCCGGCACACAAGCTGGCTTCAACAATGCAAACGCAGGCACGACGCGCGCTGGCCGGTGAGGGCCGACCCCTGGTGGCTGGGTCTTGGCGGTACGTGTTCATGCGTGAGTCACTCCCTCACCGCCCACGTAATTTCTTTTTAATACATTCTTGAAGCCGCTGGCCTCGCCAAGCCCGTGACGTTCCGGCGCTTGCAAGGGGATTGCCCCGGGACCAAGGCGTCTTTTGCTGGAAAGTGGGCTGGAAGTGGCATGGAGGGCGCGCATCAACGTTCTTGGAGGAAAGGACGTCCCTTCGTTTTGATGTGTCGCCTTTTTATCCCCCTGCCCTCTCTCAGAGTCTGCTTTTCCTTCTCTTTCCCTCCCGCCCATCTCATGTCACTTCCCTCCTGTGCACCTTCGCAGGGGACCTTGAGGCCATTATTCACGGTGAAGCGCCTAAAAATGCTCGACGTCGTCGTTGGCCACAGGAATCTCAAAGTCTTTGCACAGGCTATCCATGTAGGTGACGCGTTTACTGGTGCTTACCTCCCCTGCCCCGCTACGTTGCTTCACCCTCGAGTTCTTCCAAGTGCAATCCGATAAGATTTAGAGGCCCGATGTCGTATGCTTTGATGCGCCTACCATTCTATTAATTTGAGAAATTTCTCACCTTTTCCCGCACCGTTCTTCCCTTACCTCCTTTATCCTTTTCCCGGGTCAGTGCCTTGGTCGGATTGGCAAGGACATCCTGATCGAAGCGGATCCCGATCAATTCATGCTACGGGCTCTGAATGACAGCAGAAGTGCGTTCACGGCATTTTGTTTCCACCCGGATTTCTTCGAGGAGTACGCATGCGGGGTGCCGGGCCAGGCAGGGGGAGACGAAGGGGGGGCACCGGAGTCCTGCAAAGTGATGGTCAAGCCCCTGCAGCACATGTTGAGAGGCGGCGTTCGACGCGTGCTCTCCCTCCGAATCTACCTGAACGAGGCGGCCAGTGCGCGGAAGGAGGGGCGGGAGGGAAGCAGTCCGGGAGCGAGGAGGAGGAAGCGAAGTAGCGCGGGGTCGGGACCGGGGGGCCCTTCGAGTCGGCCGCTCTCCGCCCCCGAGGAAGACGTGGAGGCGCAGATTGTGTTCGAGATGGAGTGCGAGTGGGGGGTGCGGAAGCGGCATTCCTTCCAGCTCCAGGACTGCGAAGTCGTGCACGCCGTCTTTGATCGGGCGGGGGCCTCCTGCCTCCGGTCCCACGCCCACCACCTGAGTCAGCTCTTCGACCACCTGCGCGGCTCGGCCGAGGTGGCGCTCGTGGCGGGGAGGGACGGGGTCTACCTCCGGTCGTGGAGAGGGGAGGAGGGCGGGAGGGAGGGCGGGCTGGGGGAGGGGCCGGGGGAGGCCTTCCTGAGCACGGAGATGACGGTCAAGGCGGAGGAGCTGGACGCGTACGAGGTTGCGGAGGGAGGCGGGGATCCCGGGGGGGGCGAGGTCGGGGTGGTGTTTTCCTTGCGGGAGGTGAGGGCCTTCCTGGGCTTCTGCGAGGGGACTGCGACGCCGTCGGTCTCTTTCTACTTCCTGGAGGGGGGGCGACCCGTGCTCTTCGTGGCGGGGGAGGGAGGGATGGAGGGAGGGATGGGCCAAGTGGAGCTGGTGCTGGCGACAGTCTC